>Ga0316205_10000217_pt1 | contig 121193 bp, 110 predicted proteins | sample 3monthpyrite_MG_FD_204941 | JGI IMG/M metagenome (GOLD analysis project Ga0316205, IMG submission 204941) | Microbial mat bacterial communities from mineral coupon in-situ incubated in ocean water Damariscotta River, Maine, United States -... | ecosystem: Environmental > Aquatic > Marine >...
TTCAAGATCAGCGATTATTCCGAGGAACTGCTGACGGCGATTGATGGGCTTGATAACTGGCCCGCCAAGGTGAAGCTGATGCAGGCCAACTGGATCGGCAAATCGCGCGGTTTGCAATTTGCCTTCCTGCGCACCGATGGCGGCGAGATCGAGGTCTACACGACCCGGCCTGACACGCTGATGGGTGCGTCCTTTATCGGTATCTCGCCCGATCATCCGTTGGCAAAGGAATTGGAAGCGAAGGATGACGCGGTTGCTGCCTTCTGCGATGAGTGCCGCAAGGGCGGCACGACCGCTGAGGCGATCGAGAAGGCTGAGAAATTGGGCCACGACACTGGCCTGCGCGTGAAGCACCCGTTGGCGGGGCAGCCCGATCTGCCTGTCTATATCGCGAACTTCATTCTGATGGATTACGGCACCGGCGCGATCTTCGGATGTCCCGCTCATGACCAGCGCGATCTGGATTTTGCGCGCAAATATGGCCTGCCAGTGATCAGCACATATGCCCCGGCAAAGGACGAAGCCATCACAATGCCCGAGGATGGCGGCGAAGCTTATGTGCCGCCCAAGTCGGAACCGGTGATCTATATTCGTGGCTTCGCGGGCGAGACAGAGCAGACCGGCGAAGAAGGCATTGCGACTGCGATTGCCTTTTGCGAAGCGAACGGCATTGGCGCAGGCGTCACCAAGTTCCGCCTGCGCGATTGGGGCCTGAGCCGACAGCGATACTGGGGCTGCCCGATCCCGGTTGTTCATTGTGATGACTGTGGCGTGGTGCCCGAAAAGAAGGAAAACCTGCCGGTCGAACTGCCCTATGACGTGAGTTTCGACGTCCCCGGTAACCCGCTGGACCGTCACCCGACCTGGCGTGATTGCGCTTGCCCGACCTGTGGCAAGCCAGCGCAGCGTGAAACCGACACGATGGATACGTTCGTGGATTCATCGTGGTATTTCGCGCGGTTTACCGCGCCCGGTGCTGACACACCGACAAATCTGGAAGACGCGGCCTATTGGATGAACGTTGACCAGTATATCGGTGGGATTGAACACGCGATTTTGCACCTGCTTTACAGCCGGTTCTTTGCACGCGCGATGCATATGACCGGACACCTGCCCGCCAGCGCCGCTGAACCGTTTGATGCGCTTTTTACACAAGGCATGGTGACGCATGAGATTTATGTCACGCGGGATGAAAAGGATCGCCCGGTCTATCACCTGCCCGAGAATATCGAGTGGACTGAAAGTGGCGCGCGCCTTGGGGCAACGGGCGAGGCGGTTGATGTGATCCCCTCTGCCAAGATGTCAAAGTCGAAAAAGAATGTCGTCGACCCCGATGATATCCTCGCAAAATATGGCGCTGATACTGCACGCTGGTTTGTGCTGTCCGACAGCCCGCCAGAGCGTGATGTCGAATGGACGGCCTCTGGCGCAGAGGCGACTTTCAAGCACCTCAACCGTGTGCATCGTGTTGCCACTGACATCGCGGCAATGGATGACGGCCCCGGACAGGGCGACAATGATCTGCTGCGCGCCACGCATAAGGCGATCCATGATGTCACCATGGGGGTCGAGACGTTTGGATTTAACGCAGCGATCGCCAAGCTTTATGCCTTTACCAACGTGCTGGCAAAGTCAAAGGCGGGCGGGGCCGCCAAGCGCGAGGCCGCCAGGGTTCTGGCCCAGCTGATGTCGCCCATGACCCCGCATTTGTCAGAGGAAATCTGGTCAATGCTGGGCGGAGATGGGCTGATTGCCAATGCGCCTTGGCCGGTTGCGGATAAGGCGATGCTGATTGAGGACACGGTGACAATGCCAATCCAGATCAACGGCAAACGTCGCGCTGAGATTCAGGTTCCGGCAGATTCGTCCAAAGAAGCCGTGGAAGAAACAGCCCTGGCACTTGACATCGTACAGAATGCCTTGGGGGGCGCTGCGCCCAGGAAGCTGATTGTCGTCCCGGGTCGGATTGTGAACATTGTCATTTAATCGCATCACCCGCCGTTTGATGCTCATCAGTTTGGTGGGGCTGGCAGGGTGTGGCTTTGTGCCGGTTTATAGCCAGGATGGCGGGCTTCGCGACCGCGTTGCCTTTGAAACGGATGAAACCGTGGCGGGTTTTCGGTTGCGCGAGCGGCTGGAGGTACGGCTTGGGCGCAGCGATGCGCCGCAATACCTGTTGAAAACAAGCTTGCAGTCCCGCCAACGGGCGGCGGCGATCAACGCAGAAGGCGATACTTTGCGCCTTAACATTATTGGCACTGCAAGCTGGGTCTTGGTGGCGTCAGATACTGACCAAGAAATAGACAGCGGCGAGGTCGAGGCGTTCACGAGCTATTCCGCGAGCGCATCAACCATTGCCACCCAGGCGACACGGGACGATGCAGAGGCACGGCTTTCGGTCATCCTGGCAGACCTGATCGTTAGTCGCCTGCTTGTCCTGACCGCAGATCAAGCACAATGAAACTGACGGGGGCCGCGGCCAATGCATATTTCCGCCAGCCGGATGCCTCTCATACGGCGCTGCTGATCTTTGGCGCCGATCCCATGCGGGTGGCCGACAAGCGCCAACAGGCGATCAATGCGCTGGTGGGTCCGCAGGGCGAAGAAGAGATGCGGCTGACGCGGATCAGTGCAGCCGACCTGCGCAAGGACCCCGCCTTGCTGGATGATGCGATCAAGGCGCAAGGGTTTTTCCCCGGCCATCGTGTCGCTTTCGTTGAGGAGGCGACAGATGGCCTGTCCAAGGTGATCGCCGCAGCACTTGCTGATTGGCAGGCGGGTGATGCGCAGGTTGTGATAACGGCCGGGCCGCTGACGGCGAAATCCGCGCTGCGCAAAGTCGTCGAAGGGCACAAGAACGCCGTCTCTATCGGACTTTATGATGACCCGCCCAGCATCGCCGATATCGAGCAGGCGCTGAAAGATGCTGGTATTCCCCCGCCCGAACGCGACGTGATGGACGCCTTGATGTCACTTGCCAACAGCATTGAGCCTGGGGACTTTCGCCAGACGATCGAGAAGGTGAGCCTTTACAAACGGGGCGATGATACGCCCCTTGGTCTTGATGACATCATGGTCAACGCGCCGCAATCAGCAGAGGTGGATGTCGATGACGTGCTGGAGGTTGTCGCCACCGGGCGGGCCGATCGTCTGGGTCCGTTGCTGCGTAACCTCTATGCGCAGGGTGTGACACCGGTGGCCCTGTGCATTGGGGCGATGCGCCACTTTCGCAGACTGCACGTCGTGGCATCCGACCCCGGGGGTCCAGCGGCCGGGGTCGGCCGGCTCAGGCCACCCGTTTTCGGACCCCGCCGCGACAAGGTTGTCCGGCAGGCCGGCCAGTGGGGGCGTGATCGGTTGGAACGGGCACTGACCGCGTTGACAGACGCGGACCTGCAATTGCGGTCGGCAGATCTGGCCCCGCCAAATGCGCTGATGGAGCGGGTCCTGATCCGGCTGGCGATGATGGTGAAGCGCTAAAAAGAATCAGTAGAAGTTTGCGCGGCACCGGTCGCCTGGCCGGCGCAGGGCCTGCTGCCCCGTTTTCCTCGAAATTACGTGCTGATGCGTTGTTTTGACGCAGTTTTTCCGTGATTTTGCAGGGTTTTCGGGGCCATTGGATGCGTTCACTTGATCTAGAGCAAAGCGCGGCCCTTGGCCTCGCTCTAGGATGACTGCATCCCAATCACAGCGTTCCGCTGGAGCCGCGTGAGAAGGAGCTAACAGACCAGGCAGAGATGCTGCCTGTCAAACAAGATGATCGGAAAGGATCAAGAGAATGAACACGTCATATATCACCCGTCTGGCCGCTGTCGCGCTGGTACCGGTTCTGGCGTTCGGGTCGACTGCCGCGATGGCTTCGCCCGGTCACGACGACGCCCCAAGTATCGGGCAGGCTGGTGACATTTCACACATCGACCGTGTGATTCAGGTCGATATGGGTGAGATGTATTTCACACCCGAAGCCTATGAAGTCGAGCGTGGCGAAACCGTCCGGTTCGAACTGGTGAATAGCGGGCGGGTCGTCCACGAATTCAACATCGGTACCGACGCAATGCAGGACGCGCACTTGCAGGAAATGATCACGATGACGAAGAACGGCATGATCACCGCACGCGAGCTGCGCCACGACCGCATGCTGGAAGCCGGCATGATGCACGTTGACGCCAATGCGCGGCTTCTCGAGCCGGGGCAGACGGATGAAATTGTCTGGACCTTCAGCGGAGAGCAGGACGAGCTGTTCATCGCCTGCAACGTGCCAGGTCACCGTGAGGCCGGAATGGAAGCCATCGTCAAGATTGGCGCAGACCACTCCACAAGCTAAGCGTCGCGAGGCGAGGGTCCGTCGGTATCCGCCGGACCAGAGCCTGACGACCAAGCTTGAAAGACCGGCCGCTTCTGACGGCTGAACCAAGATCCCGCCGCGTGCGGGGTCTTTTATTTTATAGGGTTGGTGAGTGTGCCATGGCCGGCCCGGCTGAGGGCGATGGTGTCTGAGCGACAATTTCGCTCCTGACCATGTGCCGCCGCTATCTTGCCAAAGGAAAACCCCGCCAAATCGCAGATTTGACGGGGTTCATCAGCAATCAAGGGCGGGCCAAAGCCCGCCCCCTTTGTCAAAATCAAAGACTTTGACTGATCTTAGTTATTATTAGCTGCTGCAGCGATCAGAAGTGCTGCAAGCACACCAACAACAATATATGTTGGGCTGATGGAGGACCCTGCGGGCTCCATTGCAGGCTCTTCCATCATGACAGGTGCTTCCATGACTTCTTCGGACAAACCGCCAGCTGTGGCTGCAACGCCGGAAACGGCGAGAGCTGCGGCTGCGGCGAGTGTTGTTGTAAAGCGCATATTGATACTCCATTCATGCACGGGGCGGTCGAGCCAAAGCGTGACCTGACCACATTTTTGCATTGAATCAGGGATTTGCCGCAAAGCCTAGGGATAAAATCCCAGCGTTAGCGGGGCTCCGCGCACCGGGCGCCGTCCCATCTCTCTCCCTGGTTGGCAAGATGAGCCAGTCACTCCAAGTTAATCTAATAAAATCAAATAAATACGGCCTCGATCCTCCACTGTTCACGATATGTTTACCTGGTGCCCTGCTGCCCTCAGTTCCGAAATTCACGACCGAAAGATGCAGCATTGCAACAGTTTGTCGTAAAGGGGGAGCGGCGCCATCCTTCAACAAGGCGCATCGCGCGAAGAGAATCCGACGGCGCGCTGCGCGCTGGCTTTCAGGACTTCGGGCGAGAACCCCGAATTTCAGCGCGTTTGCCTTGCCGCAAACTCTGCGGCGGCCACGCCGGCATACCGACCCGTCGCGAGGCACCCGGTTATCAGGTAGCCACCAGTTGGAGCTTCCCAATCCAGCATCTCACCTGCACAAAAGACGCCGGGCCGCCGGATGAGCATCAGGTGATCGTTCAACGCGCTGAACCTGACACCACCAGCCGTTGAAATGGCTTCGTCCAGCGGTCGGGGGCCTTGGTGAACAATCGGCAGTGCCTTGATGACGGGCGCCAGATCATCGGGAAACGGGCGGCCGAACTCGGACAAAAGCGCAAACTGGGTGCGAGAGAATTTCAGAACTTTTCGCAAATGGTTAGACAGGCTTGTCTTGCCACGTGGCTTTGCGACTGCTGCACGGACTTTCTCCACCGGCCAGTCTGGCAGCAAATCAACATAGGCGCGCGCGCCGTCGCGGATCGCCTGCGAGATTTCATAGACGCCGCCGCCCTCGATCCCGCGTGTCGAAATGACAAATTCGCCTCGTGTTGTCTGCCCCCCGGCGGTCAGTGCAACAGCTTTGACAGGTTTGCCCAGATGAGGGGTCATGTGGGCGGACCAGTCAACGACGAAACCCATGTTTGCAGGCTTGAATGGCGCGACCTCACTCTGGAGGTACCGCGCCCATGCGCCGTTTGCCCCAAGCCGCGCCCAGCTTGCGCCACCTGCGGCAATCACAGTGACGGCCGGTGTCACAGTTTGCGTCCCGGAGGGCGTGTCGAAAAGCAGTGCATCACCGTTCCACCCCTTCCAGCGGCATCGGGTGTCGATCCGCACATTCAGGCGCGACAACCGACCCAGCCAGGCGCGCAGCAAGGGGGATGCTTTCATCACCGTTGGAAACACGCGCCCGGTTGATCCGGTGAAAACCGGCTGTCCCAGATCTACCGCCCAGGCGATCACCTCATCCGGGCCAAACTGGTCAAGCGCCGCAGCAAGGGCCTTGGGTAATTGCGCCCCATATGCAGCCAGAAAGGCCTCGCCCGGTTGCGCCTTTGTGATGTTCAGCCCCGATTTTCCCGCCATCAGAAACTTGCGCCCAACAGAGGGCATTGCTTCTGCGATCGTGACAGACAGGCCCGCCTTGCCCAGCTCTTCGGCCGCCATCAGGCCAGCGGGACCTGCGCCGATGACAACCGCGCCGGTCACGTCGGGACAGGGCCTTTCATTTCGATCACGCGGTGGGGGTAGGGGATTTCGATGTTGTTGTCCCTGAGGGCGTTCCAGACAAGGAACAATACATCCGACGCATATTTGTTCTTGCCATCGTCAATGCCTTCGACCCAGAATTCAACGGCGAAATCGACACCGCTCTCACCAAAGCCGCGCAACTCGCAGTCGGGCATTTCAGGCTCTTTCAGAACACCGGGGTGCTTTGCCACCGCCGCCTCGATGATGGCGGGCACTTTGTTGATATCGGTGTCATAACTGACCGAAAACGGGACCTCCAACCGATTGGCAGAACCGGAGTCTGAGTAATTCACCACCCGTGTCGTGATAAAATCCTCATTCGGCACAACAATCCAGCGCCCATCAAAGGTTTCCAGAATTGTCGCGCGCGCCGTCATTTTGATGATGGTGCCAGCCTCGCCTCCGTCCAGCTCCACATAGTCGCCGACGGTCGCCTGCCCTTCGACCATCAGGATCACCCCAGAGATGAAGTTTGACGCAATCTTTTGCAGGCCAAAACCAAGGCCGACGCCGACCGCACCCCCGATGATCGCAAGCGAGCTGAGACTGATCCCCATGATGTTCATCAGGATCAGAAAGGCGATCGCAAAGATCGCGAACTCGGTCGACTTGATCGCCAATTGCCGGATCGCCGGTCGCATCGGCTGTTGTTCGATATAAGAGGACGACTGCGAATTGGACCATTGGCCCAGCCAGAACAGGATGCTGCCCGCGATGATCCCGCGGACAATGGAAAGCGCCGAGAAACTGATATTGCCCAGGTTGACCTTCGCGGCATCAAGGGCGGTGATGAGCTGATCAAGAAAGCCCACAGCATAAAGCGCGGCCACCGGCACCAGGACATATTTTGCAAGTGTGCGCAGAAATGGATCCGTGATGATATGTTTGGCCAGGGCACGGGCTGCAAGAAACAAAAAGACCCGTTTGCCAAAAGCAATAACCGCGCCGGAACCAAACAGCGACCGGGTGACAATCTCGCCAATGGCCGTGAACCCATAGGCCAACAGCGGCAAGAGAAGCGGCAGAAAGACCAGAATAAAGCGCCGCGCCCTGGCGAGGCTTGACTGGTTGGCCGCCTCTGGTGTCAGCAATGCTGTGATGCGCGGGGCCAGCACCCGGTTCATCAAGCGCGCCAGCAGGTAGGCCCCGATCAGCAATGCAAATTGCGACCAGGCCGCAGGCGATAACAGCCATTCCTGTGCCAGCATCAGGCCCTGATTAAACGCATCTCGGGCCTGATCCATCAATGTTGTCTGTTCCATCGCGTGTCAGCCTTCACAGTTTCAGGTCTTTTGCCGCGCGCCCCGGCGGGACACAAGGCTACTCTGTCAGAGCCTTGATCGCGGCAATATGGCCAAAAGACGCCGATAAGGCATCGGCGCCCAGAAGATGCGCTGTTTCCTGCAGCGCTTCGGGCGGTACGATCTGATCGAGAAGGCCCCAATCAAGCGCCTGTCCGGCCCCAATCTTCTGGCCGGCCATCAGGATCAGTTTGGCCCGCGCTGGCCCGACAAGGGCCAGCAGGCGTCGTGGGTCAGAGGGTTGTGGAAGAAAGCCCAGCTTCATCACCGGGTAGAAGAATTTTGCCGTGGACACCGCGATGCGCAGATCACAGGCCAGCACCATCCCGAACGCCCCTCCTGCGACGGTGCCGTTCAAAGCGGCGATGCTGAGGCCCGGCAGCGCAGCGATGGCAGACGATAGCCGCTCCCAAACCGGATCGGTGGCCAGACCTTCGCGCGCGGCATCAAGGTCGGCTCCGGCGCTGAAGACATTTCCTGTCCCTGTCAGGATGAACAGCTTTGCGGCCTGCGCAGCCTCTGCGATATCGGCCAGCTCGGTCAGCATGTCGCGCGTCAGAGCGCCTGCCTTGTCGGGGCGGTCAATCGTGACGGTCCATGTTTCCCCGTCCTTGTCACAGCGGATCATGCAAGGCCGACCTTCCTGCGGATGCCCGGGTCGCGCAGGCTGATGTCATCACCAAGGAACCCATCAGCTTCTGACGTGCACATCCACAAAAGCGCCTTTGCGGGCCATTCAGGTGGGATGTGATCGGACCAGTCCAGTTGACTGACCGGGTTGACCCCCGACGCCTTGATTTCGCGCTGCATTTGCGTGGCCACCGTGCCGGGTGACAGGCCCATGATCCGCAGCCCCTTGTCGCGGGATTCCATGTCTGCCGCCCGGGTCAACATATAGACCGCCGCCTTGGAGCTACAGTAGGCCGACCATCCTTCGACCGGACCATGCGCAGCCCCTGATGAAATGTTGATGATCGTGCCATGCCCCTGCGCGATCATGCCGGGCGACGCCGCGTGCAGCCCGTACATCACCCCTTTGAGGTTGACATCAATGGTGTGTGACCAGGCCTCGGGATCGGTGTCTTGCAGGTGCCCAATGGGGTCGATGACGCCTGCGTTGTTGATCAGCACATCCAGCCCCCCAAAAGTCTGCGCCGTTGCAGAGACGGCAGATGCGATATCAGAATAGCGCGACACATCGCAGGGGACGGCCAGTGCCTTTTCACCGATCTGGCCAGCAATCTCCGCGATTTCATTGATGCCGCGCGCCGCAAGTGCAACATTTGCTCCCGCCTCCGCAAAGGCAAAGGCCGCTGCCTGTCCAATTCCGCGGCTCGCACCGGTGATAAGTACGGTTTTCCCGACCAAATTGATGTTTTCCATGCCAGTCCCTTTCAGACTATGATCGGGATAGCTACTTATTGAATCAATAGTAACGCGCCCGCTGGCACCATATTAGAAAGCCAAGAGCCGTTCTGAAAGAGACATAACGAGAGGACCATATATGACCTATTCAACTGGAATGCGCAGCGCAGTCTGCATTGCCGCGTTGATTGTCGGCAGTTCAGCCAATGCTGAAGTCACCGCTGTGCAAGTCTGGGAGGACTGGAAAGAGCAGTTGGCCCTTTATGGCGAAGACAATCTGACAATCGGCGCCGAAGAAACATCAAGTGGCACTGTGACCGTGCGCGGGCTGAATCTGCGCATGGCAGATGACGAAGTGACCGTGGATGCCACGATCGACGCGATTGTTTTCAACGAGCAATCGGACGGCACCGTCCGTGTGACGATGGATGAAAGCTATCCCATCGTTGTGACAGGCGCCGACGGTGTGGTGATCACGATCAATGTCAGCCAGCAAAACATGGAGATGATTGTCAGCGGCGATCCCGATGCGATGAATTACGACATCACTGCCGATCAATACAAAATCGCACTCCAGGATGTTGTCGATGCCGATGTGACGTTCACAGGTGATGTCGAGATCGCCATGAATGATGTTGAGCTTGCTTACGAGACCGTGGTGAACGACATGCGCAACATTTCATATGGCGGTGCGATTCGTTCGGTCGATGTCCTTGTTGATGTTCAGATTCCCGGTGGCAACGGTGAATACATCACCGGCGGCGGCAAGATGACGGGTCTGACAACGCAGGCCGAAATGACCGTGCCACTGGATGCAAACTTCGAAGAGCCCGACAGCCTTATCAATGATGGCTTCGCGATTGCCGGTGGATATGTGATCGACAGCGCAGACTATGTTTTCGACATTAATGCGGACGGTGAACAGGTGTCCGGGTCCGTCAGCGCGGGCGCCGCGACGCTTACCGGCGAAATGAACAGCAGCACGCTGGGCTACACCTCACAAACCGAGGATATCGCGATGAGCATTGTCTCTGGCGCGTTCCCGCTGCCGATCGAGCTGAGCCTTGCGCAATATGGTCTCAACTTCCAGATGCCGACCGGAGCGACAGGGGACACCTCTGATTTCGCGCTTGGTTTTGATCTGGTTGATCTGGCGATCAGCGATACGATCTGGGATCTCTTTGATGCGGGCAATGTGCTGCCGCGTGACCCGGCGACTTTCCAGCTGGCCATCAGCGGTAAGGCCATCGCCCTGTTTGACATGTTCGACCCCGATCAGCAGGAGGCCATGAACAACGCCGAAATGCCCTATGAACTGCAGTCTGTGACGCTTGACGCGCTGAACATCAGCGCGGCCGGTGCCGAAGTGACCGGCGAAGGTGCCTTTACCTTCGACAACAGCGATATGCAGACCTTTGCCCCGATGCCGCGCCCCGAAGGTGCCGCAACGGTCGAAATCTCGGGGTTTAACGCTCTTTTGGACAATCTTGTCGCCATGGGCCTGATCCCCGAGCAGGATGTGATGGGTGCGCGTCTGATGGTTGGAATGTTTGCCCGGCCAATTGGTGACGACATGATGGAGACATCGGTAGAAATTCTGCCGAACGGCGAAGTGAACGTGAACGGCAGTCGCGTCCGTTAAGGTTCCCATTTGACGTCGAGGGCGCGGATGATGCCATCCGCGCCCTTTTCTTTTGCCGCGCCGCTGGCCTTGCGACCCAGACTTGGGCGCACTAGGTCTTGCAACAAGCAAAGGATATCTGATGACCCAATCTCTTTCCGACCTTACCGACCAGATTTTGCGGGCGGCGACACGTGCTGGCGCAGATGCCGCAGATGCGATTGCCGTGGATGGGACTTCATTGTCGATCACGGTCCGCGAGGGCGCCCTGGAGCAGGCGGAACGCTCTGAAGGGGTTGATATCGGGTTGCGGGTTTTTGTGGGACAAAGGCAGGCCTGTGTGTCGTCATCCGACAGCAAACCGGACACGCTGACACAAATGGCAGAGCGCGCCGTGGCGATGGCCAGGGAGGCGCCTGAGGACCCTCATGCAGGGCTGGCCGATCCATCGCAACTGACCACCAATACCGCGACCGAAAGCCTGGAGCTTTATGACCCAAGCGATGAACCTGACCCAGAAGCCCTGCAAGATGACGCAACCCGTGCCGAAGCGGCCGCCCTGCGCAACAAGGGCGTCAGCCAGGTGCAATCCGCCGCTGCCGGCTATGGCCGCCGTCGCATCCATCTGGCGGCGACGAACGGGTTTTCTGCGGGCTATGCGCGCAGCGACCGGGGATTGTCTTGTGTGGCCATCAGCGGCACCGGAACGGGGATGGAACGAGACTATGACTATGACAGCCGCGTTTTTCAGTCAGATCTGCGTGACGCGGAAGAGATCGGCCAAACCGCCGCCGCGCGCGCGGTGGAACGTGCCGGGGCAAGAAAACCCCGTACCGGCGCGTACCCTGTCTTGTTTGAGGAACGCATTGCAAGCACGCTGATCGGCAGCCTGTTGCAGGCCACTAACGGCATGATGATCGCACGCGGCTCAAGCTGGTTGCGCGATGCTGTTGGCGAACAGGTGTTGCCCAAGGGGCTTTCTGTGACCGAAGAGCCGCATCGGGCCAGGGTGCCAGGGTCGCGCCTGTTCGATGCCGAAGGTCTGGCGACAGCGCAGCGCGCGATTGTCGATGATGGTGTTTTGACAGGCTGGACCCTTGATCTTGCCACGGGGCGCAAACTGGGGATGCAAAGCACGGCAAATGCCGCGCGTGGCACCAGCGCACCACCATCGCCCAGCCTGACCAATGTGGCTCTGACCCAAGGGGACAAATCACGCGAAGATCTGGTCAGGGACATGGGAACCGGGCTCTTGGTGACATCCATGATCGGGTCCACGATCAATCCCAACACCGGCGATTATTCCCGTGGGGCCGCCGGGTTCTGGGTGGAAAACGGCGAAATTGCTTATCCCGTAAACGAATGTACCGTTGCCGGCAATCTGCGTGACATGCTGATGACGATTGTCCCGGCAAATGACGCGCGTATGCATCTGTCGCGGGTCGTGCCGTCGCTCCTGGTCGAAGGGTTGACCCTTGCCGGAGAGTGATCTTGCGCTGCTGGTCAGCGCGGCACGCCAATCTGGCGAGATTGCAAAGCGGTATTTCCGGCAGAACCCTGACGTAACCGACAAACCCGGTGGCGCTGGTCCTGTGACCGCCGCAGATCTGGCTGTCAACGCCATGCTGGAAGGGTTCCTGCAATCGGCGAGGCCGGAGTATGGCTGGCTGTCAGAAGAAACCGAGGACAACACCGCCCGGTTGCGCACCGCCCGCCAGTTTATCATCGACCCGATTGACGGCACCCGCGCCTTTGTTGATGGCAGCAAGGATTGGGCGCATTCTCTGGCGATTGTTGCAGATGGTGTCCCGGTTGCCGCCGCGGTTTTTCTGCCGATGCGCGACATGATGTTTACAGCGCAATCTGCTGGCGGGGCGGCGTTGAACGGCGATCCGATCTGCGTGACCGATCAAGGGGTGGGCGGCGCCACGATTTTGGGCGCCAGACCAAATTTCGATCCACGATTCTGGAAGGGCAGGCAGGTGCCGCCAATCAGACCTGCTTTTCGGTCCTCATTGGCGTATCGGCTGTGCCTGGTGGCGCAGGGGCGCTTTGATGGCATGATGACGCTGCGCCCAAGCTGGGAATGGGATATCGCGGCTGGCGCATTGATCGTGCAAGAGGCAGGCGGCGCGATCACGGATCAACACGGAGCGGCGCTGAGGTTCAACAACCCGCACCCGCAGGTTCCCGGAGTGATGACCGCCGGTGCCGGGTTGCACAGCGAATTGCTCGCGCGCCTTGAGCCGCAGGAACCAAAGGCCTAGACTGCGCGAAACAGTAAACACGCACAAAGGTAACCCCATGACACAGCGCCTGCACCTCGTTTTCGGCGGAGAGCTGATCGACCCCAGCAAGAACGCTTTCAAGGATGTCGAGGCGATCGATATCGTGGGCATGTATCCGAATTATGAAGCGGCGTATAATGCGTGGAAAGGGGCCGCGCAGCGCACGGTAGATAACGCGCATATGCGCTATTTCATCGCCCATATTCACAGGTTGCGGGACGAAGAGACCGAGGCGTCACCGACCGAAGAACTCGATAACTAAGCAAAGGCCCGGGACCCGATATGGCAAGATCCCTCGCAATTGCAGCCTATCTGGCCAGCCTGGGGTCATCGGACCGTCGCACGGATATCACCGAGCAGCCGCCGCGCCCGACCGGAAGCATCATCTGGGCGCGGTGCAGTCACGCCGACCAGCTGACAGCCATAGAAACCCTCGATCGCAAGCTTGCCGAGGATGGCGATCCTGTGCATGTCATCGCCACGCTGAACGACTGGACCACAGACCATGCAGAACGCGCGTTGCCAGAACCTAAGGGGCGGGCGGAGATCCGCAAATTCATCACCCATTGGCAACCCGTGATGAGCGTCTGGGTGAAAGGTGACCTTGACCCGATTCTGCTGGCTGAAATGCAAAGCGCTGATATTCCGGCGTTATTCGTAGATGCGACGGCTGAAGGCCTGGAGGATGTTGCAGGCAAATGGGTTCCGGGCGCGATGCGGTCCATGTTGTCACAATTCGAGGCGGTTCTTGCGCTTGACCAGAATGCGGCTGATCGACTGATCCACGCAGGCACGCCCGCGGGCGCGGTGCTGGTGACCGGCGCGATGGAGGACCGTGCGCCGACGCTGCCCTGCGACGAAGCGGCGCGGAACGAATTTGCGGCAGCAATTGGCACCCGCCCGGTGTGGCTGGCTGCCGCCGCGCCGCTGGATGAATATGATGACATTGCCAGGGCGCATCAGATTGCAAGTAGGCGTGCCCACCGGTTGCTGCTGATCATTGTTCCGCAGAACGCCGGGATGTCCTCACGTGTTGCAGCGAAAATGCGTGACCGTGGATTCAACGTAACCCTCAGGTCAGAAGATGCAGCGCCTTCTGAAATCACCCAGGTACACATCATCGACACCGAAGAAGATCTGGGCCTTTGGTACCGTATCGCGCCGATCACCTATTTGGGTGGCACGCTGGGCGGCGGTGGGTGTCGCGACCCGTTCGAAGTCGCAGCATTGGGGTCTGCTGTGCTTTACGGACCTCAGGTCACCCCCTACCAGCGCCACGCGACGAGGCTGAACGCGGCAGGCGCCTCAAGGTTGATCCGGTCCGGAGCAGATCTGGGGCCGGCCGTTGAGAGCCTGCTTGCCGCCGACAAATCCGCCGAACTGGCGCATGCTGCATGGGATGTCACGTCACGTGGGGCCGGCGTGACCAACCGCATTGTTGCCTTGATCCAGCTTCGTCTGGAAGAGCTGGTGCGATAGATGCGGGCTCCTTTGTTCTGGTACACACCGCCCGATAAACCAGCATGGCTTGCCCGGGTGCTTGCGCCATTGGCTGCGATCTATGCGGCGGCGACAGCGCGCCGTGTCCGACAGGCACCCAAGGTCAGGGCAACCGTGCCAGTGATCTGCGTTGGCAACATCAATGCCGGCGGCACCGGCAAGACCCCGACAACAATCGCGCTGATCGAACGGTTGAAAGACCGCGGGCATAATCCGCATGTGGTCTCGCGCGGATATGGCGGCACCCTTGAAGGCCCAGTTCGGGTGGATGAGCGCGGGCATAAGGCCGACGAGACAGGGGACGAGCCACTTTTGCTGGCCGCCTTTGCGCCCACCTGGGTCGCCAAGGACCGCGCCGCAGGTGTCAGCGCCGCCCAAGACGCGGGCGCGGATGTGATCTTGCTGGATGATGGGCTTCAGAACCCCGATGTGGCCAAGAACCTGTCGATCGTGGTGGTGGATGCGGTGCGCGGTTTTGGAAACGGGCGGGTCATCCCGGCAGGGCCCTTGCGCGAACCTGTCGCGACGGGCCTTCAGCGTGCTGATCTTGTGTTGTCCATCGGTGCGCCTGCCGCACAGGACCGGTTTGGGGCCTCCTGGCGCTTTGATTTGCCGCATCTGGTCGGGCATCTGGCTCCGCTGCCGACAGGTATGCCCTGGCGCGATCTCAAGCTGCTGGCCTTTGCCGGAATCGGCCACCCTGAAAAATTCTTTGTCACCCTGCGTGACATGGGCGCGATCGTGGTCCGCGCCGAGGCATTGGGAGACCACCAGCCATTGACCAAAGCCTTGATGAAGCGATTGGAGCTTGAAGCAGGGGCGCGCAGGGCGCAGTTGGTCACAACAGAAAAGGACGCCGTGCGCCTGCCTGACAGCTTTCGGATGAAAGTACTGACATTGCCGGTGCGCCTGCAATTGGTGGATTGGGGTCCGGTTGATGCGGCTTTTGACCGCCTGGGCCTTTAATCCAGCAAGTCCTGATCCGCGCCCAGCCTGGGAGACGGGGTTTTCGGGCTGACGTCAGCATCTGAAAAAGTGATCGGCAGGCGCACGGTTGGAATGCCATCCAGATCAACGCGCATGCCCCGATGCACGACCTGAGGGTCGGCAAAGGTTTCTTCGAGATCATTGATCGGCCCGGCAGGAACGCCATGCGCCTCGCAGGCGGCAAGCAAATCGGTTTTGGTCCAATGCCTGGTCTTGGCCGTCAGGGCCAGCGAGAGCGCGTCGCGGTTGGTCAGGCGCGCGGCGTTGGTGGCGTAATCTGGGTGGGCGGCCAATTCTTCCAGCCCCAGAAGTCCACAGAACTGCCGGTACTGGCCGTCATTCCCGCTGGCGACGATGATATGCCCGTCTGCGCAGTCAAAGACCTGATAAGGCACGATATTTGGGTGGGCGTTGCCCAGTCGCCGGGGGGCCTGCCCGGTGGCCAGATAGTTCATCGCCTGATTGGTCATGACAGCAGTGGCCACATCCATCAGGGCCATATCAATATGCTGGCCCTTGCCCGTGGAATGGCGCTGGTTCACGGCGGCAAGGATGCCGGTGCAGGCATAGATGCCCGTGAAAATATCGGTCACCGCCACGCCCACTTTTTGCGGCTGTCCATCTGGCGGGCCGGTGACAGACATCAGCCCGGACATGCCCTGGATGATATAATCATAACCGGCGCGCCTGGCATATGGGCCATCCTGTCCAAAGCCGGTGATCGAGCAATAAATGAGGCGCGGGTTGACGGCCTTCAAGCTGTCGTAATCCAGCCCGTATTTGGCCAAACCGCCGACCTTGAAATTCTCTATCAGGATATCGGCATCGGCGATCAGCTTGCGGACCTGCGCCTGGCCTTCAGGGGTGCGAAAATCGATGACCACGGATTTTTTGCCGCGATTGCAGCTATGAAAATAGGCCGCGCTTTTCTCGCCGCCGTGGTCAATGAACGGTGGCCCCCACTGGCGGGTGTCATCGCCCTGCGGGCTTTCGATCTTGATTACGTCGGCTCCAAGATCAGCAAGGGTCTGCCCGGCAAGCGGCCCCGCAAGGACCCGCGCCAATTCCACAACTTTCAGGCCAGCAAGAGGCTGCATCCGCTCTCTTTTTCGGTTCATGCAAGGGCTGACTTAGCCCAGCTTCTCATCCAGAATAACAGCGAATTCATCATAGGCCATGTTAGAATACTTCTGACCGTCAATCACAAAAGACGGAGTAGAGTTGATCCCGTCACGTTCCGCGTTTTCCTGATACCAGGTGAACAGGGCCTCGGCCTTGGGAGCGTCGCTCAGGCAGGCGTCCAGCGTTGCATTGTCCATACCGGCGGTCCTGGCCAGGTTTCGCAATTCTTCGATGATGCCGACAGGGTCGCCCGAGGCCAGCCATGCATCCTGTTCGGTGTAAAGCCTGTCCAGGAAGGCAAAGAAGAAGTCGCGGTCGTCGCCGCACCGCGCGATCATCGAAGCCCAGAGGCCAGGACGGTCAAAGAACACGTCGCGGTACACGAATTTGATCAGGCCCGTGTCGATGTAGTTTTCCTTCAGGGCCTTGTAATGGTTGGAGTGAAATGACGCGCAATGCGGACAGGTAAATGATGCGTATTCGATCACCTCAACCGCAGCGTTCGGATTACCCAGGACCATTTCCATCACATCGGGCCGGTCGCCATCCGCGCCTTGCGCGAAGGCGGCGCCGCCCAGCAGCCCGGTTTGCGGATCGGGCCGCGTTGGCACCAAGCCGGCACCCAAAGCGACAACGGCAGCACCACCTGCGGTCAAAAGAGTTCTGCGTTTCATATCTACCTCTGGTCAGGTTTCTGTCTTGTCAGCACATTTGCGCCCAATGCTGTCAATGCGGCGCGCAGGTTTTCGTTCTCTACGTCTTTAGATAGTTTTTCTGCCGCGGATGTCATCGCCGGGTCCGGTGATTTCTTTTCCTTGGGCGCAGGTGCAAAGGCCACGCGCCCCTCGGCAAACCCGGTTGGCGCTGTCTGCGTGACCCGGACCCGCGATATCGCGCGATAGCCATAGCAGGCGTTCACTTTGTCGCGGATCTGTTCTTTTTGCATGTCCAGCATCGGGGCCTGCGCGCCGGTTGTCAGCAGCGTCAAAGTCGCCCCGATCCCACCTTTGCCGTAGCTGACGTTCACCGGGGTCGCAATCTGAGCTGTTGCGTCGCCCACCACTTCGGCCCAATGCGTCAAGAGCCGGGTCACGGCAAAGCCGCGATCCTCGCTGGCTTTGCGAATCCTGCCTTGCATCAATGTCGCCGCACGGGAAAATCCGCGCGTGGTGCTGGTGTGGCGTGGCTGTTTCATGTCTAACCCCTACTCTAAGACAACGCTTGCGCCAAGCCTGCGCGCCAGATCGAAACGGGTAGTGAACATTGCGTGACCTCAGTGCAAAGCTTTTGGCATGGTATGATGTGCATGCCCGCGAGATGCCCTGGCGCGTGTCTCCTGCCGATCGCAAGGCAGGCGTTCTGCCTGACCCATATGCCGTCTGGATGTCAGAGGTGATGTTGCAGCAGACAACCGTGGCGGCGGTGCGGGATTATCACCGCAGGTTTCTGGACCTTTGGCCAACGGTGCGTGATCTGGCGGCGGCAGATGATGCCGATGTCATGGCGGCCTGGGCGGGGCTTGGCTACTATGCCCGCGCCCGGAACCTGCTGAAATGCGCAAGGGTCGTTGTGGCCGATCACGGCGGGACCTTTCCCGATACCTATGACGCATTGCTCGGACTTCCGGGGATCGGCCCCTACACGGCGGCGGCGGTCGCCGCGATTGCCTTTGACCGGTCAGAGACAGTCGTGGATGGAAATGTTGAGCGGGTCATGGCCCGACTGCATGACATTCACGCACCCTTGCCGGGTGCGAAGGGCGAATTAACGACAAAGGCGAAGGAAATCACACCACAGGAACGCCCGGGTGACTATGCCCAGGCCGTCATGGACCTTGGCGCCACGATTTGCACGCCACGCAGCCCTGCTTGCGGGATTTGCCCTTGGCGTGTTGCCTGCGCGGCGCAGGCGGCCGGAACCGCGACAGAGCTTCCCAGGAAATCGGCGAAGAAAAAGACACCGACGCGCTTTGGCATTGTCTATGTTGCAAGGCGCACTGACGGGGCCTGGCTGCTGGAAACGCGCCCTGAAAAGGGAATGCTGGGTGGCATGTTGGGTTGGCCGGGGTCGGATTGGAACGACGATCCACAACCTGATCCGCCGTTTGTGGCGGACTGGCGGGTTTTGGACGAAGAGGTGCGTCATACCTTCACGCACTTCCATTTGCGGTTGAAGATCATGTTGGCGCAGGCCGGTTTGGAAACCCGGCCTCGGCGCGGGACATTTGTGGTGCCAGCCGCCTTCAGCCCCTCAGCGCTGCCAACGGCAATGCGCAAGGTTTTTGATCTGGCCCGTGTGACGTTACGCGATGATTGAGAAGTCGGGTGACTGGTCCTAGACTGAAATCTTCTATCCTTGCCGAGGCACCATGACGTCAGCTCCGCAAACTCACAGGATCGCCCGGATCACCAAGGCACTGCCTTTCTGGTTGTCGCTGGGAGTGGTTCCACTGGCGATCATAGCCGCGGTGCAGGGTGGCTGGGCAATCGCGCTGTTGCCGCTCTCGGCCTGGTACCTGTTCACCGGGCTGGACTATGTGATCGGACAGAATACGCAGAACGCCGACCCGGACACACCTGAGGATCAGTTGTTCTGGTACCGGCTGATCACGCTCATTTGGATGCCGGTGCAGCTTGTCACGATCTTTGGGATCATGGTCTACGTCGGGCAATCCGGGCATTTAACCCGTGTCGAGGAATGGTTGCTTTTTGCCGCGCTTGGTATTCTGTCGGGCACGATCGGGATCAACTATGCCCATGAGCTGATGCATCAAGCGTCCGGGCTGGAAAGGTGGATGGCGGATATTCTGCTGGCGTCGGTCCTCTATTCGCATTTCCGGTCAGAGCATCTGCTGGTCCATCACCGCTATATCGGAACGCCGCGCGATCCGGTGTCAGCACGCTATGGCGAAAGCTTTTACCGGTTCTTTCCGCGGGTTCTGCACCAGTCGCCAGTGTCGTCTTTCAATGCAGAAAGGGACATGCTCGCACGCAAATCATTGCCTTGGTTTCATCGCTCGAACCCGTTCTGGCGCTATTTTACGCTTCAGGCGGGGTTCGTTCTTCTGGCGTGGGTCATCGGTGGTTGGTGGGGGGTGTTCCTGTTCGCGACACAGGCGTTCTGGGCGGTCTTTCAGCTCGAGCTGGTCGATTACGTTGAACATTACGGTCTGACCCGCAAACACCTTGGAAACGGCAAATATGAACACGTTCTGCCGCGCCATTCATGGAATGCGACACATCGGGCGTCAAACTGGTTGCTGATCAATCTGCAACGCCATTCCGATCACCACTACAAGCCCAACAGGCGGTTTCCCCTGTTGCAAACCTATGACACTGACGACGCACCACAGTTGCCTTACGGCTATCCGCTGATGACGATGATCGCCCTGGTCCCGACCGCCTGGCGCCGGGTGATGAACCCAAGGGTCAGGGAATGGCGGCAACGGTATTACCCGGAAATCAAGGATTGGACGCCCTATAAGCAAGCGACCAACCCGATGCCACGCTAGGGGCTATTTCGACCCGAACAGGCGGTAATACATCCAGTCCGGCATGAACTGCGACAGGCGAAAGACCCATGAAAAGAGCATGGGAAAGCTTTTCTTGAAGCTTTTGGTGTTCATATGTTCGAACACCTCCCTGGCGGCATCTTCTGGCGACATGAGGAACGGCATGTGAAAGTCGTTCTTGTCTGTCAGCCGCGTCTTGATAAAGCCGGGGTTAATCAGTTGCACGTCAATCGCTGTTCTGTGCAGATCAGCCTGCATTGATTCCGCCAGCGACATCAGACCGGCCTTTGAAGAAGAGTAACCGATCGCGCCGGACAGGCCGCGAAACCCTGACAATGAGCCGATCAGGACAATATGCCCGGCGTTTTTCTTCACCATATCCTTGATGACCGCGCCGACAACGCGCGATGCGCCAAGGAAATTCACCTCGCCCATCATATCCGCTTTTTCATTGTCCCATTCCTGCGCCGTCATGGGCCAATAGACCCCTGCAAGATAAACAACACCGTCGATGTCGCCGGCCTGTTCTGCTGCGGCCTCGACGGCGATGCGGTCTGCCACGTCAACAGCAATATATGACGCCTTGCCCGGCAGTTCACTAACCAGTTCTTTCAACCGGTCCTCGGACCTGGCAGAGACGATCACTTCAGCCCCGGCACGGCTGAGGCAGAACGCCACTTCACGCCCCAGCCCTTCGCTTGCGCCAACAAGCCAGTAACGCTTTCCCTGCCAGTGCTTCACGGTCATTCCCCTGCGTAAGTTGTGTTCTTGGGTCTCATCGTGGCGACAAGCTCGGCCACTTTGATCCCGAATTTCCGAAACTGGCTGCGGTTCATGATGGACCCGTTGGCCATCAGGTACATCCAGTCGGTGACATCCAGTGCGTGGCCGCCTGCGTCCTTTGTCAGCCTGATGCGATAGTTCAGCAAAACGGCCGAGCCTTTCTGCTCACCGCTGCCAGTTCCGACGACATCCGGCGCTTCGGCCCTGATCCTGCCGTCATTGCCCAGGGTCAGTGTCCACACTCGATCCTGAACCTTCCCGGTGTCGTAGTGGAACTTTTCCTTGAGCGTGCCGACATTGCCTTTCCATGACGCCTCGAACTCGGCAACGAACCTTGAGGAAACCCGGCCCGTTGGTCCATAGATGACCCCTTCACAGATGATCGGGCCGTTGAAGCGTTCCCGGATGTCAAAGAGCGGACCATCGGCGTAGTGATCTGGTTTTTGCGCCCGGAACGACAGGTAGCGTTCCTTGATGAACACCGCGATGCCGATAGGGATTGCGCCCATCAAGATGTAGGTCAGAAACGACATCTGCTAATCCTCAAGTTTCGTGGCAATCAGCAAGCCGATGGCCAACAGTTTCAAAAGCGACGGCACGAGTGCGTAAAGCACCGTCAACATGGTGATGGCTTGCGCGGGCAAATCGGGTGCCCCGGCCTGAAAGCCAGATCGTTCAAGAAGCGGCAGCAGCGCCACCGCGGCAAAGGCAAGCGTGAACTTGTTCACCAGGTTCCAAAGCCCGAACCCCTGCCCCCCGTTGGGCGAGATCGCGGCCATCCGTTTCGCAAACATCGCCGGCAGCAGGGTCAAGTCCGCACCGATCGTTGCTCCTGTTAATACGCAGATCACCGCAAATGGGATCACATCACCCGCCGACAAAGTGAGCGTGTAGCCAAAAGAGGCGACAGCAAGGATCATCGCGGCGATCAGGACCGGCTTTGCGCCATACCAACGCGCCAGCGCGGACCAGATCGGCGATGAGACTGCAGCCGCCAGGAAAAACAGCACCAGGAGCGGTCCTTCCCAGCCTGCGGCGCCCAATTTGCTTTCCACGTAAAACAGGAAAAGAGTGGATGAGACAGCAAGGGGTGTTGCGTTTACCAAGGCGAGGATCAGCAGCCGACGCGCCGTTGTGTCGCGGATGATGTCACCGATCCGCGAAGGCTCGGGGCTGACCCTTTCCTTCCACTCGGGCCACATGACAACCGCGGCAATCAGGGTCAGCACCGCAAACCCATAGGCAAAAGCGGCAAAAGGGTCCTGCACGATGCCAATCAGGACGGTCGGTGTGATGGCTGCAACGCAGACACCCAACAGCGCCCCGCTTTCACGCCAGGCGGCCAGCCGAACATGCCCCTGCGGGCCGTCGCCTGCTTTGCTGATCCCCTGAGCGTAGAAATTGATGCTGAGGAAACTGAAGGCTGTGAACAGCCCCGTAATCGTGATGCCGAACCACCAGATAGGTGCGATGGGCGGCACAACGGCAAAGAGACCCAGCATGGACAAACCCAAGCCAAAGGCCGTCAGCGTGATGACGGTCTTTTTGGCGACTGTCAGGCGTTCGCTGATCCAGCCCAGAATCGGGTCCTGGATCATGTCGAATAAACGCATTGCAAACAACACGGTGCCCAGCGCTGTCAGGCTGACCCCAAAGGTGTCAGCATAGTATTTTGGCGCATAGATATAAATCGGCAGGCCAGCCCCGGAGAGCACCGCAGCAAAGACCGAATACGCTGGCAACCGCTCTGAGAGGGCTGTCATCTGCTGACTTCATCTGCGGGCGGTTGAGGTTGCGACCGAAAAGTCGCGCCCTTGATCCACAGCTTGAGAGCCTGCCAGTGGATCAGCGCCAGAACGCGCCGCGACCCGAAAGGGCGCGAGAGCGCCGCCTTGATGATCGCACCATTGGTAATTGGATTGCGCGGCCCCGTCAGTGTGGCGATCAACCCGCCATTGCCGCGCGAATAGTCAATCCAGATGCCGATCCTGTCGGGCTGGATATCAAAGCGGAAAGAATACCCACCTTCGATGGGTTGGAACGGCGACACATGCATCAGTTTTCGCGCAAAAAGCGGTTCGTCCTTTGTGATAGGCCGCCCATCTTCGTGGCGACAAAGGTATGAATGCCGGTCGCCAAAGGTGTTTGTCACCTCTGCGATCACCGTGGTCAGCACATCATCGCTGTCTGTGCAAAGCCAGAACGAGACGGGGTTGAACAGGTGACCGAACACGCGCGGCTGGGCCAGCAGGTGAATGCGCGCTGCGTCAGTGATGTCATGGGCAGCCAGCACTTCGCGGACCCATTCGGCACCTTTGCCACGCCGGGGCGGGCCGCCATGGTCACAGTCGTGCAGCGACATCAGGCTTGCAGCGTTCCGCGAGAAAAGGGCAGGGGTTTGCAGCTCTGCCTCAGCATCCGCAAGCACATAATCTATTGAATAGCGAAAAGCGTTCTTCGTCGCCCCACGCCGTCCATGATAGGTCTCAGCGGCAATATGATGGACCGGCGAGGTCACTCTGCCGCGACACGTACATGCGGTGCGGCGTTCAGCGAATGCACGACATCAAGCGCGCTGGACAGTCCGTCCTCATGAAAGCCGTTCTTCATCCAGGCCCCGCAAAACCATGTTCGATTTGATCCATTCATGGCCGCTGCTTTTTCCTGTGCTGCAATCGCCGCAAGGTCGTAGACCGGATGACGCAGTGTCACTTCGTCCCAGATCAGATCTTCCCTGACGGGGCGGTTGCTGTTGAGCGTGACCATCATATCTTCGCCTTTCAGCCACGGCTGAAGCGAGTTCATCCAATAGGTCAGGTTGATCTCCTTGTCGGTGCGCTGGGCATCTTCGGTGTAAATCCACGATGACCAAACCTGCCTGCGCCGGGGCATGATTGACGTGTCAGAATGCAGGACGATCTTGTTGGGCTGATACCGCACAGCCCCCAGAACAGAGGTTTCCGCCGCTGAAGCATCTGACAGCATGCGCAGCGTGTCATCGGAATGGGTCGCAAAAACCACCTCGTCAAAGGCTTCCCAGTCGGCCCCCTTGGCCTTGACGTTTGCGCCCATGGGCGTGCGGCGAACCGCATCAATCGGACTGCCAAGGCGCACATCAATGCCGCGACGGGCCATATCAGCCCCAAGGCGGGACACATATTCCTGGGAACCGCCCTTGACGGTATACCACTGATGCTGGCCCGTCGCGCCCAGGAGCGCATGGTTGTCAAAAAACCGCATCATCGCATAGGCGGGGAAATCAAGGATCTTTTCCTTCGGTGTGGACCAGATCGCGCCGGAAAAGGGCAGCAGATAATGATCGCGGAAATAGTTGCTGAGGTTCAGGTTCCTGAGAAGCTGGCGGATGGTAAGGGTTTCATCCTGACTGGCCTGAAGCCCGATGGCGTTGAACTTCAGGATATCACGCACCATGCGCAGAAATCTGGGACTGGCGATATTGCTGCGCTGGGCAAAGAGTGCGTTGAGACTGGACAAACCGTATTCCATCCGCCCGCCGCTGAACGACGCACCAAAGCTCATGTTGCTCTTGGTCACCGGAACATTGAGGTGGTCAAAAAGCGCAGTGAGATGCGGGTAATTGGCGTAGTTGAACACGATAAAACCGGTATCGACCGGTTGGTCGCGGTTCTTCCCGGCCATCCGCGTGCGTGCATGGCCGCCCAGCTTGTTTTCGGCTTCAAACAGGACAACCCTGTGATCCTTGGCCAGCGCATGCGCCGCCCCCATCCCTGAAATCCCAGCACCAATGACCGCGATTTTGCGGGGCGCGGCTGTCCCGGTCTCGAATGGCATTTCAGGGGGGCTCCAACTTCACTGTTTTGTTTCTGCTTCTTCTTACGTGAGAGGGAATTGCATGGATCATAAGAAAATCGCATGACGGGTGATCCAATGTCGGGGCGCGGGCGTAACAAACCTATGTTTACGGAACCGGATACTCTTACAATAGCGGATGCGCCGCCGGTCTTTGCTGCCTATAATGGCGCGAAGGCGGCAAGACAGCGCAGCGTGGAGACACCGAAGGTGAATACCGAAGCAACGACCAAACGCATGGCCTGGGTTGTTCAGGTTACAGCAGTGCGCGACAATCAGGACCGCGCGGCCTTTGCCGAGCTCTTTGGATATTTCGCCCCGCGCGTGAAGTCATTCCTGATGAAATCAGGGGCCAGCCCGGACCTGGCCGAGGAATGCACCCAGGAGGTCATGGCGACCCTTTGGAACAAGGCCCATATGTTCGATCCAACAAAGGCGAGTGTCTCAACCTGGATCTTTACCATCGCCCGGAACCGCAAGATCGACATTCTGCGCAAGCAGCGCCGGCCTGAACCCGAAGACTTGCCTTGGGGACCAGAGCCCGAACCCGATCAGGTCGAGGTGATGGGGCTGCAACAGGAGACGGACAAACTGGGCCAGGCCCTTGCGGCACTGCCTGACGAACAAAGAAAACTGATCGAGCGCGCCTATTTTGGCGAACTCAGCCACAGTGAAATTGCCGCAGAGACGGGATTGCCGCTGGGGACGATCAAGTCGCGGATTAGATTGGCGTTGGATCGATTGCGCCACACAATGAAATGATGAACGAAATGAAACAGATCAAACACCACCTGACCGAGCCGCTGTTGATCAGCTATGCCGCCGGCACCCTGCCGGAGGCTTTCAACCTCGTGGTCGCAACGCATATCTCCATGTGCGATGAATGCCGCGCGGCGCTGGCTGAGTATGAGACTGTCGGCGGTGAAGTGATGCTGGACGCAGAGCCTGCTGATATCGCCGAAGATGCGTTGGCCGCAACACTGGCGATGATTGACAGCGGCACGATCAGCGAAAGGCCTGCTCCTGTCCGCACGCGAGACAGCCTCTTTCCCGGCCCGCTGCAAGATTATGTGAATGGCGACGTTGACAGCCTGAAGTGGCGCAAGGTTGGTGGCGGCGTCAGCCAGCTGGTGCTGGAAACGTCAAAAGAGGCCACCGTCCGCCTTCTGCGTATTCCTGCCGGGACTGCTGTGCCCGATCATGGGCATCGCGGAACGGAATTGACGCTGGTTCTGCAGGGCGCATTTACCGACGCGGAAGATCGGTTTGGCACTGGCGACCTGGAGGTCGCGAACGAGGACCTGCACCACACGCCTGTCGCCGAGGCTGGCGAGGACTGTATCTGCCTTGCGGCGACCGATGCACCGCTTCGGTTCAGTGGGTTGCTGCCACGGATCGCGCAGCGGTTTGTCGGTATTTAGGCCCAGTATCGCTGGTCCGCGCCGGTAACTCCTGCGCAGACCGCTGGTGTCTTTTGTGACCGTTGGCTGCCATGGCCGCGCCGACCTGTCAGGGGTGGCTAGTCTTGCTTGTTCCCCTTGGGTGGCGTGAGAGGGACCACATTTGGTTCTGCCTCTGGTGCCAGATCCTCAAAATCAAAGTTGTCCAGCCGATCCGCCCGTTTGCCTGCCCGTGTGGCGGCGGTCAGCACGCCGGACACATCATCCCCGGCCTGCCGCAGATGTGTTTCCAGCTTGCCTGCCTTTTCGCCGATAATCTCGACGTCCCGGTGCAGTTGCCGCAGGGCCTTGCGGATTTCGCCGGTTTGTTCGCGCATCCGCGCATCCTTGAGGATCGCCCGCATCGTGTTCAGTGTCGCCATGCAGGTCGTTGGCGAAACGATCCAGACGCGCGCGTTGAACCCTTCGCGCACGACATGGGGCAGGCGGCTGTGCAATTCTGCGTAGACCGCCTCTGATGGCAGGAACATCAGCGCGCCATCGGCGGTTTCCCCTTCGATCAGATAGCTGTCCGAGATTTTCTTGATATGGGTCCTGATGGCCTGGCCAAATGCGGTGAGCGCTCGCTCGCGCCCGGCCTTGGTATCTGCGGCCATCAATGCCTCATAGGCTTCCAGCGGAAACTTTGCGTCAATGACGATGGGGCCGGGCGGGTTTGGCAGGTGCACAAGGCAATCGGGGCGGCTGCCGTTGGACAAGGTGGCCTGCCATGTGAAGCTGTCGGACGGGAGCGCTTTTGACACGATATCCTGTAGTTGGATTTCACCGAACGCACCGCGGGTCTGCTTGTTGGAAAGAATATCCTGAAGCGACAGCACATCGCCTGACAGCTTTTCGATATTCGTCTGCGCCTTGTCGATGGTCGCCAGCCGTTCCTGCAATTCCGTCAGGCTCTTGGTGGTCTTTTCGGATGTTCCGGACAGCGTATCCTTCATGCGTTCCTGCATTTCCGTCAGGGACCGGGCCGATTTCACCGCATTGTCGGCCAGACGCTCGGTCATTTGGGCCTGAACTTCGGCCAGTCGCGCTTCCATTGTCTGTACCACATGCACCTGTGCAGTTGCCTGCGCATCGCTGACCGTGCGGATGTTGCCTGCCAGCTGCTGTTGCCCATGACCCAGCGACTGGACGTCCTGGGACAAACGCCCGACCTGGCTGGCCACAAACTGCACGGCCTCGGTTGATCTGCCCGCGCGGCGCACGGTCATGATCAGAAGAACAAGAACCAGCAGGGTGATGACACCACCGGCGATCAGGCCAATCACCATTGGATCGCTCAGGTCGTAAACAGTCTGGCCAATCTGGATCATGTCCGCCCGAAGAGCCGCTCGATATCGGCCAGCTTGAGTTCAACATAGGTGGGTCGTCCGTGATTGCATTGCCCCGACAGCGGCGTCGCCTCCATTTCGCGCAGCAATGCGTTCATTTCCGCCGCCTGCATACGGCGACCAGAGCGGATGGACCCATGGCAGGCCACACGGCTCAGGATCGCTTCGATGCGGGTCTGTACTGACGCGCTGTCGCCCTGGTCGGCCAGTTCATCCAGGATATCGCGGATCATCGCCGCGGCGTTGACCTCGCCCAGAATGGCCGGAGTTTCACGCACGGCAATGGCCCCGCCGCCAAATGGTTCGATGGTCAGGCCGAATTTGGCGAGGTCAGCGGCGATATCCAGCAGTTGTGCAGCCTCGTTTTCAGAAAGCTCCACCACTTCGGGGATCAGCAGCGCTTGTGCTGCGACGCCGTTCTCGGCCATCTGGGCCTTGAGCTTTTCATAGACCAGGCGTTCATGTGCGGCGTGCTGGTCAACAATGACGATCCCGGTTTCGGTCTGCGCGATGATATAGTTTTCATGCACCTGCGCGCGGGCGGCCCCCAATGGCAGGTCATCGGGTTCCTCTTCAGCCATAGGCTCGAACCGGGCCGAGGGTGCTTCACCAAAACCCGGTGCCTGCGCCTGAAATGTCATTGAGCGCGCGCTGAAACCGGGCCGGTCCATTTGATAAACGCGCGGTGTCGTCTGCGCGGGCGTGATTGCACCCAATGTCGCATCGGCAACTGTGGTCGAAGCGCGGTGCCCTGCCTCGGCCAGCGCGTGCCGCAGCCCCGAGACGATCAGACCGCGTACCGTGCCGGGGTCGCGAAAGCGCACCTCGGTTTTTGCAGGATGGACGTTCACATCCACCAGCGTCGGGTCGCAATCGACGAAAAGCGCCGCAACCGGGTGCCGGTCGCGTGACAGCACGTCCATGTAAGCGGCCCGCAAGGCACCAAGCAGCATCTTGTCGCGCACGGGGCGCCCGTTCACGAACAGGAACTGGGCGACCGCCGCCCCCCGCGAATAGGTTGGCAGGGCAGCATATCCTGTCAGGTGAAACCCGTCGCGCTGGGTATCAATGCGCAGGGCGTTCTCGGCAAAATCCTTGCCCAGCACACTGCGTAACCGCCCATGCAACGCATCAAAGAGATCGCCGGTTTCAGCATCGGCGCGGAACACCGTGCGGTCGCCGCCTTTGGAGCCATCCCGCAGGATGAATGTCACGAAGGGTTCGGCCATCGCCAGCCGTTTGACCACATCAGTGACGGCTTGCGCCTCGGCCCGGTCGGTGCGCAGGAATTTCAGGCGCGCAGGGGTGGCATAAAACATATCGCGCAATTCGATAACGGTGCCGGCGGACAGCGCGGCGGGCTTGACCCCCTCGGCCTTTCCGCCTGCAACGGCAATCGTGGCCGCTTCAGCCCCCCCGGCGCGGGACGTGATCGTCAGGCGGCCCGTTGCACCCAGAGACGGCAGGGCTTCTCCGCGAAAACCAAAAGACCGGATATTCAGCAGGTCCGAGCCATCAATCTTTGACGTCGCATGACGTGACAAGGCCATGGGCAAGTCAGAGGGGATCATGCCACAGCCATCGTCGGTCACGCGGATCAGTGTCTTGCCGCCATCGGCGATCACAACCTCAATGCGGGTGGCGCCCGCGTCGATACTGTTTTCCACCAGTTCCTTGACGGCAGAGGCGGGGCGTTCCAGCACTTCGCCCGCCGCAATCCGGTTGATTGCGGCGTCATCCAATTGCCGGATCACCGGGCGTGGCTTTATCTGGGGGTCTGCAATGGCCATGCCACAAGTTCTAGCATGTTCACGCGCGATTCTGCGAGCGGAAAACGGCGACAGGACATTCCCGAAGTTCTTGTTTCCCGGTCACACATCAGGCAAAATCCAATCGCTACTCCTGCGTGGTTTCCAGCCCCTGGGGCTTGCCGACAACAACAAAATGCAGATCCTCCGGCCGCAAAAGCTCGGCTGCCACGCGGTTGACATCTTCCAGCGTGACCGCCTCAATAAATGCATTTCGGTCCACGACATAATCCGGCGTCAGCCCGATCATTTGCATGCCCGCCATGATACTTGCGATCTCTGCGTTGCCATCAAACCGCAAGGGGTATTCCCCTGTCAGATAGGTCTTTGCCTCTGCAAGCTCTTCCGCGGTCATGCCGTCTTCGGCCATACGCGCCCATTCGTTGCGCGTGACCTCGATGGCTTCTGCAATCGTTTCATTCGCGGATGAAACCGAGCCCAATATCATCTCGGCATTGAATTTGGGTACCAGAGACGTCCCTATCCCATAGGTCAGACCGCGCTTTTCACGCACTTCGGTCATCAGCCGGGATTCAAATCCACCGGCACCCAGAACATGGTTGAGGATGAAAGCGGCAAAGAAATCCTCGTCTTCACGCTTGATCCCCTGCTGGCCAAAGTAAGCAACAGACTGCGGCGTGTCGAAGTCAACAACAGTGATGCCGCCGTTCAGGCCGAACTCTATATCCTGCGGCAGTGCCGGCCCTTCAGCGGGCAGATCGCCCAACAGATCATCAAGCATCGCACCCACGGTTTCAGCGGTGGTGTCCCCAACAACCGAGACATAAAGCCGGTCACGCACAAGCGCGTTGCGATGCGCGTCGATCATGTCCTGCCGGGTCAGCGCGCTGACGGTTTCAACTGTCCCATCGGGGCTGGAGCCGTAGGGATGATCGCCAAAGGCCGCGGCATTGAAAGTCGCGCTTGCGATGGCGTTTGGCCTTTTGGCGTCACTTGCAATCCCGGAAACCACTTGCGCGCGCACGCGGTCCAGTGCGGTCTGGTCAAAGCGCGGCGAAACAAGGGCCTGACGCAGCAGGGCGATCACCTCATCCTTGTTTTCGGTCAGAAAGCGGGCAGAAATCTGCATGCTGTCGTCATAGGCGTGAAAGCTGAAACTTGCGGCAAGGTTTTCCAGCCTCGTCTGGAATTCCTGCGCCGACATATCGCCTGACCCTTCTTCCAGAAGCGCTGTCATCAGGTTGGTCGCTCCGCGCTTGCCGGGCAGGTCAAGCGACGCGCCACCACGAATGCGTATCTCCAGCGCAATGAACGGAATCGAAGGCTCTTCGACGACCCAGGCGTCAATCCCGCCGGGTGACGTGACTTGCTTGATCTCGATTTCGGCCTGCGCGGCAACCGCAAAGACAGAAAGGCATAGAGCAATCAGAATACGCAGCATCAGCGTGCCTCCTCTTGGCTGGACACGATCCAGCCGGTCACGGCCTGATCGCGGTTGAATACTTTGGCCGCGACGGCCTTGATGTCGTCCTCGGTCACGGCTTGCAGCACATCGGGCCATGCTTTCACGTCTTGCACCGTCAGGCTTTGGCTGAGAGCCGCGCCATAGCGTTGGGCCAGCCCCTGCACGTTGTCGAGCGCATAGATTTCCGACGCGCGCAGCTGTGTGCGGATGCTTTCCATCCGTTCAGGGTCAATCTCGCTTTCCAAGAAGTCGCTGATTACTGTGTCCATTGCCGCTTCTGCATTGGACAGGGCGACACCTTCTGAGGGCACCACCGCGAATGAAAAGATCGCATCGTCTAGCCAGGACCCGCTGTAGGACGCATTGGTATAAATCGCCGTCTGCGTATCAAATTGCAGCGCCTGCCCCAGCGCAGAGGTGAACGAAGACCCCCCCAGAAGTTCTGCCAGATAAACCAGTGCTGCCGCTTCGCTTTGTGCGCCGGGGTCACGCTCGGGGGCCAGATAGGAGCGGACCAGATAAGGCTGGCTGACACGTTCATCAACATAGGTGATCCGACGTTCGGCGCGCTGTGGCGGTTCTTGCGGGCGTTCACGAACGGGAAGCTGGTCTTCGGCGGGGATCACGCCATAGTATTTTTCGGCCAGCGCCAGCACGTCATCGGGTTGCACATCGCCCGCGACGACCAAAATCGCATTGTTGGGCGAATAGTAGAGGTCGTAGAAATCAAGCGTATCCTCGAGGTCAATTTGCTCTACCTCTTGCTTCCACCCGATCACCGGCACGCCGTAGCGGCTGTTCTGAAACAGGGCCGCGCGAAACTGTTCACGGGCCAGCGCGTCGGGGCTGTTTTCGGTCCGCTGATTGCGTTCTTCCAGAACAACCTGGCGTTCTGTCACGACGTCCTCCTGGGTGAGCCGAAGGTTGTTCATGCGGTTGCTTTCCATCTGCATCATCAGCTCAAGCCGGTCGGATGCAACGCGCTGGAAATAAGCGGTGTAGTCATAGCTGGTGAAAGCATTGTCGCTGCCGCCGTTCGCCGCAACGATGGCGGAAAATTCGCCTGACTCAAGCACATCGGTCGCTTTGAACAGCAAATGCTCCAGCACATGCGCGACGCCGGATTTGCCCGCAGGTTCATCCGCCGACCCCACCTTGTACCATAGCATTTGCACGACCACGGGCGCGCGGTTGTCCTCGATGACGACAACCTCCATCCCGTTATCGAGCCGATAGGTCGTGACATCTTCGGCTTGTGCGGCAACGGCCGACATCATGGTTGCCAGAACGGCGAGTAAACGTGTCATGGGGACCCTTTTTGATATGACTACGATGATACCTACGCCGCTTAGCGGGAGGATCAAGTCATCATACGCGGATGTGAGGTGAGGTCATTGCTCGGGGGGTGGTGTCGGAACCGTGACGCCTGCCGCACGCAGGCGCTCAAGCTCGGCGTATGCGTCAAGTGCCTGGCTGGCATAGGCAGGGAAGTAACGATCGCGCCCCAGCGGATTGAAAAGGTTGGAACGCCGCGCGCGTTCAAGCCGGGCTGCATCCGCGGCTGCCAGCACCGCACGAATATCTGGCTCTACACCGTAACGGCTTGCCTGGGCGACAAGCGCTGCATCGCCCGTAGGCACACCACCGGCAATTTGTGCGGACGGTGAACCGCCCAGGGCGCGAATGGCATCAGCGTTCGGCGTTGGATCGGCACGGTTCACCCCACCCGGCGTCGGTGTGGGCAATGCGCGTGTCTGAGGGATAACCAGCGGTGCTGCGGGGATCACCGCAAATTCATCAGGGCCGCCGCCAGCCGCGCGCAGGTCACGCAACGGGCGCTCGGTGCTGCCACATGCGGACAACAGGACAAGGGCCAGAACAGAAATAGAAAGCGCACGCATCAAAAATCCCTCGGGTTTGTTTTGATTGTGTATCCCATGGTCGGGAGGAGGTCACGCCGATTTCTTTTTGTCATCCGCAAGAAAGGCAAGCCCGACGGCCCCGATGAAAATCACGATGTCGGCGACGTTGAACGCATAAGGGTTGCTGAAACCGCAACACGACATATTCAGAAAGTCCGCGACCGCACCGTAAAAGACCCGGTCAATGACATTGCCCATCGCGCCGCCGATCAACAAACCGCCCGAGATGTAGACCCATTTGGTCCCGCCTGTCTTGTTCAGCCACCAGATCACAGCTCCGGTAATGGCAAAGGCCACTGCGATCAGGACCCAGCGCATGTCAAAGGCGGCAAACAGCCCGAAATTCACACCCCGGTTCCAGGCCATGCGCAGCACAAGGAACGGCGGAAACACCTCGACCGATTGCGGATAGGGCAATTGACCTGACCGTGCGGTCACTTGCGCCCACGTCAGCCCGAAAACGCTGAAAAGCACGTAAAACTTCAGCGCCTGATCCAGAAGGAAAACCCACAGGGCTGTCAAGAACATCAGGCGCATGGCAGGTCTCCTAGTGCCGGAAGTGGCGCATGCCGGTAAAGACCATGGCGATCCCGGCCTCATCGGCGGCGGCGATCACTTCGTCATCCCGCATCGAACCGCCGGGTTGGATCACGCAAGTCGCCCCCGCAGCGGCGGCCTCCATCAGGCCATCCGCAAAAGGGAAGAAGGCGTCAGACGCGACAGCAGAGCCCTTGGTGAGAGGCGCAGGCAGGCCCATCGCCTCGGCCATGCGCTCGGCTTTCCTGGCGGCGATCATCGCGCTGTCGAGCCGTGACATCTGGCCTGCACCAACGCCCACCGTGGCTTTGTCTTTGACATAGACGATGGCGTTGGATTTGACGTGTTTGGCGACTTTCCAGGCGAACAGAAGATCGGCCATTTGCGCATCAGTTGGGGCCAGTTTGGTCACCACCCGCAGATCATCCATACCGACATGGCCGGTGTCCTTGTCCTGCACGAGCATGCCGCCCGCGACTTGCCGGTAGGTCGTGATCGGCGCTTTCACATCCGGCAAACCATCGGTGGTCAGCAGGCGCAGGTTCTTCTTGGCGGCAAAGACCGCCCTTGCCGCTTCCGAGGCCCCCGGCGCGATAACGACCTCTGTGAAAATCTCGGAAATCGCCTTTGCTGTGTCCTCATCCAGCGGCTGGTTCAGCGCAACAATGCCGCCGAATGCGCTTGTGCGGTCGCAGTCAAAGGCGTTTTGGTAGGCTTCCAGCAATGTCTCACCGCGCGCCACGCCGCAGGGGTTGGCATGTTTGATGATGGCCACGGCAGGACCTTCCGCCGGGTCAAACTCTGCGACCAGTTCAAACGCGGCATCGGTGTCGTTGATATTGTTGTAGGACAGTTCCTTGCCCTGATGCTGCCGGGCGGTCGCCACACCGGGGCGGCCGGTGCCATCGGCATAAAACGCGGCCGACTGGTGGCTGTTTTCGCCATAGCGCATCGTTTGCTTGTACGTGCCGGAAAAGGACCGCCGGCGCGGCGTATCCTGCCCGATCGCGCCTGCCATCCAGGCACTGACGGCAGTGTCATAAGCCGCAGTTCGGGCATAGGCGGTCTGTGCAAGCCGCTGGCGCAGCGCAAGCGTTGTCTGCCCATCATGTGCGTCGAGTTCCGCCAACAGCGCCTCATAGTCCTCAACATCGGTGACGACATTGACAAAGGCATGGTTCTTGGCGGCAGAGCGGATCATCGCAGGTCCACCGATGTCAATATTTTCGATACAGGTGTCAAAATCAGCACCCTTGGCGACGGTTTCTTCAAACGGATAGAGGTTCACCACCAGCAGGTCGATCGGCCCGATGTTATGTTCCACCATCGCATCGCGATGCCCATCCAGATCGCGGCGGGCCAGCAGGCCGCCATGCACGACCGGGTGCAGGGTCTTGACCCGTCCGTCCATCATTTCAGGAAAACCCGTCACATCCGCCACATCACGGACTTCCAGCCCGGCGTCCCGCAGCGCCCTGGCCGAACCGCCAGTCGAGAGCAGTTCGACCCCACGCGCGGCAAGCGCACGGCCCAGGTCAATCAACCCGGTTTTGTCAGATACAGAAAGCAGGGCGCGGCGCAACGGGGCAAGATCGGTCATGTGGGTCCTTACGAGGGCAGGTCTGTTGCGTCCAATGGATCGGCCAGCGCAAAGTCACGCACCGCGGTGGGCGTATCCTGCGTCTTGGCCAGTGACCAACGGACACGGGTCGCATAGGACATTGTGTGCCCGGATAAAACCACCTGTTGTGTCGCAACGGGCTTTAATCGCCAATTTTGAAGGTAAACCGAAGCGGCAAGGCTGAGATTTGCCTTTCCGTCGTGGCGCAACATCCAGGTTTCCCCGGACTTCAGTGTCAGCGAGACCGCCGAATGATCGCTATTGATCGCGGTCGTCACCTCCGGATGCAGATGAAAACGGATGACAAAAGGCAATCCACCGGTTGGCAGCGCTTGCGCGAAATGCGCCTCGTCCCTTGTCCCAAGCGTTGTCAGCATATCCTGGCCTTCCAGCGAGCGGCCATCGGATGAAAGGTGCAGGATGCGGGCGTGGGTCAACCCGTGAGAGATTTGATAGCCGTTGTGCGAAAGCTCAAGCTTGCGGCCAGTTGTCGTATCAGAGGACACACATAGCACCCGCGCGGGAAGCTCGGTCAGAAGCTCAACCCCGGCGCCCGGCCGCCCCCGGGTGCCAAGATGGGACGAGGACACACCTTCGATCATCATCGTGGCGTGGCTTGGCGTTGCCCGGCTGGCCCTGCGCCATTCGGACCCAAAGCGTGCGCCAGAGCCGCAATTGACAATCAACGGCCTGCGGCCTGATGTCAGTTCCAGTCCCAAAGTGCTGGCGTGCGCCTCGCAAGAGGCCGCACCTTGCGGCGGTGCGGCAGCATCCACGATGATCGTCGTGCGCCCGGCAGCAAGCCGCGCGTATCCCATATGGGTTGTGCCAGAAGGCTGGGTCTTGATGCCTGATGCCACCAGTGCGGTGTCCAACCGCCCTTCGATGCCCTCGCCGCCGCCATGAAAGCGGGCTAGGCCGCCATCCGCATGACGCAAAGCGCGCAAGGTGGGGACAATGCGTGCAACGGCATCCGACAGGGCCGGTGGGATGCTGCGGTTGGTCTCTTTCAATGTCTGGGTTGTCCAGTTCAACAGGCTCAGAACATCCAGCAGGTCCTGTGGCTTTCGGTTTGCAATCGCGCCATCCGGCCCGATCAATGTGTCGCAATCCTGTGCCAGCGCGGCGAGAGCGGGATTTGTGTACTCAGCCATACTCTTGAGGGAAAGGCTTGCGTAGATCGTGCCCGCCAGGGCCTCAAAACGGCGCAGCCCCGGCGTTGCGGCTTTCCAGCGCCGTGACACAAAAAGGGTCTGGCGTGCGAGGCTTTGAAAATAGCGGTGTGACGTCGCGCTGTCCTGACCTCGCAAAAGGAATGGCCCATGATTGACCAGGCGCATCAGGCGGCGACCGGTGACGCCCGGGGTCCAGCCATCGCGGCGGCCATTGCCATATTTGTCGATCCAGGCAAAGGCCCAGGTGCGCGCCAGGTTTCGGGCTGGCTCATCTCCCACCGCCGCCAGATTGTCGAGCCAGGCGAAGCCGTGGATTTCATCGGCGACTTCGGGATAGGCCTGCGCGATGTCCCAGATGGAATGCTGGCGTCCTTCGACAAGAAGGCCTGAGAACAAGAATTTGCCTGCAATCAACTGACGCCCGCGGGCCACAGTGCCAATCGTGCGAGGATCGGGAACGGTGACAAAGGCTGTCGCAACAGCAGCGCGTGCAGCACGACGGGCATGAAAGCGATGCATCAAGCGCGTGCGGCGTTGCCGCCATGTTTTTGCCTGGGCCAATTCCTGCAGCCTCGAATTGCACTCGTGAGGGACCGTTTTCAGCAGACCATAGGAAATGCCCGGGCCTAAGTCACGCAGGCTTTCGCAGCACAGCCATATAGAACCCGTCCATCCCGCCATAATCCGCCCAATAGTCGGGGCGCAGGCGCAGCCCGCCTTCGGGTGTGATCCAGTCGGGGTTGATGCCGTCTCGGCGCAGGGCCTCTGCGTCAATTGTCAGTCCGGGATGGCGGGCCAGCGCCTCTTCGGCCTGCACTTCGCCTTCGTCAGGCAGCAGCGAACAGGTGCAAAACACCAGCCGACCGCCCGGTTTCAACAACGTCAGCGCATGGTCGATCATCGCTTCCTGCTGGTCGATCAGCGCGCCGAATTCGGACCCGTCCTTGGCGTAGGGCAGGTCGGGGTGGCGCCGGATCGTACCGGTCGCCGAACAAGGCGCATCCAGCAGGACCGCATCAAAGCCGCCTTGATCGAAGGCGAAAGCATCGCTGACGACACATTTCGCCGACAAGCCCACCCGGGCAAGGTTTTCGCCGACCCGTTCCATGCGTTTTTCTGAAATGTCGATGGCCGTCACATCCGCGCCCTGGGCCGCCAGTTGCATCGTCTTGCCGCCGGGCGCGGCACACAGATCCAGCACGTTCAGGTCTTTGACGGGGCCCAGCAGCTTGGCAGGGATCGCGGCGGCGGCATCCTGCACCCACCAGTCGCCCTTGGCAAAGCCCGGCAGAGAGGACACCTGCCCTGCGTTTCGCAAACGAACGGACCCGGTAGGCAGGACCGTCCCCCCCAGTGTTTCAGCCATCGCCGCCGCATCGCCCTTCACTGACAAATCCAAAGGCGCGCCCGCAAAATGCGCCGCTTCCATTCCTGTGACAGCCTCGCGTCCCCAGGCTGCCACCAGAGGCTGACGCAGCCAGCCGGGTGTCAGTGGGATGGGGCGCTTGTTCCAGCCCTCTGGCCCTTCGGCGGCGACCTTGCGCAGGACGGCGTTTGTCAGACCCTTCATGGCCTGAGTCCGTTTGTTGCGGGCCACGATTTCGACATAGGCATTGACGACGCCGTGGGCCGCTTCCCCGTTGCACAATTCGATCACACCGAGGCGCAGTGCATTCATCACATGATCGGGTGGGGTCTTTTTCAGGTAGGGTTTCAGCATCCGGTCGGCGCGGTCCAACCCGCGCAGCGCGTCTGTTGCCAGGCGCTGGGCGCGGGCGCGGTCCTCGCTTTCAAGCCGCGCCAGCGCGCCGCCGGCGATCAATTCCGCCATCAAGCGGCCTTCTGCCGAGACCTGCATCAGCAGATGATGGGCGGTGCGGCGGGCGGGCAGGCCAGTCTGGTTCATCGAAGTCTCACTTGAAGCCGGGTGGGCGGGGCGTATATCAAACCAGAGTTATCGACAAGGAGGCGCGCCCGTGACCGATCAGCCCAAAGACCTGCCGCCAGCGGCCCAGCGTGCCCTGGCTGAAGCCGAAGAGCGCCGCAAACAGGCCGATGCGCCGACATTGCCGACCGAACTGGGCGGGCGCGACGGACCCGAACCCGTCCGCTATGGCGATTGGGAGAAAAAGGGTCTGGCCATCGACTTTTGACCGGCCTGCGTTGATCGAGGGTTTATCCACCGATTTCATTCGCCAAACGCTGTCGCATGCTCTTTTTGCGGTGTAGGTTAAGTGGGCTGCTCGAAAGGAATCAGGTTTGTTCGCTCAAAGAATTGGTGCATTCGTTGCATGTTTGGCCCTTGCGGGCTGCGGTCTGCCCCGTGGTGCCGGTTTCCAGTCAGAGGTGCTGGCAGCCTCGAATGCCAATATTGCCGCAGAGGGCGAAGAACCGGCCTTTGATTTCGCTGTCTACGAAGTGAACCGTGAAACCCTGCCGGTGTTGCAGGGCTGGCCAGCGACGGGCAATGCGACGTTGCCCTGGATCATTGCCCAGGAACAACCCGCCTCTTTGATGATTGCCGCCGGTGACACGGTGCAGGTGACGATCTGGGACGCGGAAGAGAATTCCATTTTCGGCGCAACAGGCGTGACCCCTTTGCAGCCGGCCAATGTCAGTTCCGATGGGAGGATCTTCGTTCCTTATATCGGCGATCTGCGTGTGTCCGGCATGTCACCCAGCACAGCCCGTCAGCGGATCGAAGAGGAATTGATCCGCACTGTACCCTCCGCCCAGGTCCAGCTGACGGTTGAACCGGGCCCGGCGAATACGGTGAACCTTGCCTCAGGACTTGCGGGACCCGGCCTTTATCCGCTGGCTGACCGGAACGTGAAGATCCTGGATGTATTTTCGCAGGCGGGTGGACCCAACCCTGATCTGATTTCCCCGCAGGTGCGCCTGGTGCGCGGCGGCAAGACCTATGGCATTTCGTTTGATCGTCTGTTGACGGACCCCCGGGCCAATATCGCGATGCGCGGGGGCGACCGTGTTTATATCGAAGATGACACGCGCAAGTTCATCGCACTGGGTGCAACTGGAACACAGTCGATCATTGATTTCCCCGAGGTCGAGTTCTCAGCCCTCGAAGCACTGGCTTTCATTGGTGGCGTCAATGCCGGGTCCGCGAACCCCGAAGCTGTCTTGATTTTGCGCGAATACCCCCTTGATGCGGTCAGCAACGGTACCTTGGGCCCTCCGCAGGAAAGGGTGGTGTTTACCATTGATCTCACGTCGGCTGATGGTCTGTTTTCAGCAGGGAAGTTCATGCTCGAAGGTGATGATCTGATCTATGGCACCGAAAGCGCGCTTGGCCCGGCGCTGACGCTCTTTGGGCTGACCAACACGCTCGTGTCAGCCGCGCCCGGAGGTTAGGCGCCGCTAGAACAGGCTGATATCGTCCGCGAGGGTGGCGGCATTGCTGATCCCGTCGATCATCAGGACATTGCCGTCCTCAAAGTCGATTGTCGCCCGACCGTCCGTGATGCTGCCATAGACAAACAGAACATCTGCGGCAGATGTCAGGCCGGTCCAAAGCGTCGGATCAAGGATGATCCGGTCGATTCCCTGTTCAAAATCGGCAATGCGATCTGTGCCGCTGTTGAAGATGAAAATATCCGCCCCGGCGCGCCCGTAAAGCACATCATCTCCGCCGTTGCCATCGAGCCGGTCGGCACCAGCGCCGCCATCCAGCCTGTCCTGCCCGTTGCCGCCTTCGATCGTATCAGCGCCAGCCCCGCCAAACAGCGTGTCGGCACCATCGCCACCATCCAGCGCGTCGTCACCGGCCCGACCAAAGAGCGTGTCATCGCCTGCCAGCCCCTGAACAGTGTCGTTCCCGCCGCCTGCGAAGATCAGGTCAAACCCATCGCTGCCGGTCAGATCTTCGGCGGCGTCTCGCCCGTTGATGACGATGCCATCGGATCGGCTGCCTTCAGCGGCATTCATCGTGCTGCGAAGCTGGTCAAGATTGCTGGATTTGATCTGTTGAAGCGGGGTGAGCATGTTGTTGGCTCCACCTTGATCGACCGGCGTCGTCGTGGGTTCGCCGCCCAAAGCCGGTGCCGGCGTTGCCGGGCCGGGGTATCCCGGGGTGATGTTCACCGGCAGGCGCGAGGCACCGATCAGGTCAATGGTGGGCAATTCGCGGTAATCAATGGGCGCGCCATCGGCGCTTTGGACATTCAGCACTTCATCACCATAAACGATCCGCATGCCATCGCTTTGCAGGCTGATGAAAAGCTGGCTGATGTCGCGCAGCATGGGCCAGAGCGACAGGTCGATCTTGTCCTCACCCAGGGTGAAATCCGTGATCGTGTCGGCGCTTCCATCCGCGCTCAGAATGAACAGGTCCACCCCAGCGCCGCCGGTCAGCACATCACTGCCCGGCCCATCGCGCAGAATGTCGTCACCGTCTCCGGCCTCGACGCGGTCATCGCCATTGTGGCCTTGCAGAATGTCGTTGCCGCTTGTTCCGGTCAGCGCACCGCCGTCCAGCGTCGCGGTCCTTGTGACCCCGGCTGTCCCGGTCTCAAGCCGCAGTTGTGTCACGCCGGTTTCGCTGCTGCTGGCGACAAAAATATCAATGCCGGCACTGCGTTCGCGTGCCGCAATGGCGCTGACGTTATCCAGCCCCATGTCAACGGTGTCTTCAATCACCGCCTGAGGGACAAGCAAACCGCCTTCCAGAAGCAAAAAGACCGACACGCCGTCATCTGCGCCCCCTGCGATCACATAGGCTTTGCCTGCTGCCTGAACCACCTCGAGCGATGTCACACCACCAAAACGGGTTTCCCGGGCGTCCAGCACGTGATCGCGGACAGTCATGCCGCCATCGGGGCCCAGTTCGACCACGCTCAAGCTGTCTGTCCCGGCAGAGGCGAGTATCGCATAGGTCGCATCACCCAGGGTGACGACCTCGAGAGCAGTGGGCGCGTTGATCCAAAGCCCGTCATCGGCGCCGATGGTGGTTTCACCGGCAATCTGCCCCGCGCCATCAATGGCACGAGCCGTCAGCCCGTTCTGAATTCTGCTGGCCGTCAGGAGATAGCTTTGCCCGTTGATGGTGGCTGTTGCCGTGGCCGCAATTCCTGCTGTGGTGGCCGCCAACGCATCCTGCAAGACGGCATAGTCGCGCAGCCCGCCCTGAGCGTCAAAACGCAGGCGGGCAAGGCCGGTTTGTCCGGCAAGCGCGCCAAAAACAGCCAGGGTGCCGTCAGGCAGGTTCACGGCCACCCCAAGCTGAAACCCGTCAAAGGCATCCGGCAGAGAGGTCAGCGTCGTCGTGGCGCCAAAGCTGCCGTCGGGGCCAAGCCGCAGGGTCTGCAATGCCCCGCCCGCACCACCGCCAACCAGCAAGCCGGAGGCTGGCCCTTGTGAAAGCCCCACGATACCGCCGAGGCCACCTGCCACAAGATCACCCGCAAACGACCGGCTCTCGCCGATCGACAGGACGCCACTGTCGATGTCCCATTGGCGCAACACGCCATCATAGCGGGTCCCGCTGTAAAGCTGCGCGACCCCGCCAATATCTGCGATCATCAGATCGGTAATACGCGAATGGGCGATGTCACCGGGATCGGTGACATAGAACGAAAAGGATATAGAAGACATCACAAGGTCCCCCCCGGAACCAGCAGTCGTCAAATGATCCTGAGAAAGTGCCTGACCGGGAGGGTTCGATCGCGGCCCAATTGTGGCGCCGCCATGAAGCTTGTCGCGCAATTCTCTTAATTTTGAGAGGGATTTGGCTCAAGCGCGGTGCGGCTTGGGACTTGATACAACCCAAGGCTGTGTCATACTGCCGTCAGACATTGAGGTTCAGGACATGCCTCCCAAATTCGGCACCAGCGGCCTGCGTGGCCTCGTGAGCGATCTGACCGCGCCTTGCGTGACACGCTATGTGCAGTCCTTTTTGTCGTGTTGTTCGGTTGGATCTGGTCTTTATATCGGCCATGATCTGCGCCCGTCGTCTGCCGGTCTGGCGGATGTTGTGATGCAGGGCGCCCGCCAGATGGGCGTTTCGGTGACAGTCTGCGGTCCGGTTCCCACACCCGCGCTTGCCCTTGCTGCGGGGCAACGGGGCGCAAGCGCCATCATGGTGACGGGCAGCCACATTCCGGCAGATCGCAATGGCCTGAAATTCTTTACCCCCAAGGGCGAGATCACGAAGTCCGAAGAGGCGCTGATCCTGGGCGCCTTGGATCGACCTGTCGGGCAGGTGCCGTCGGGGTCGGTGACCGAAGATACGGGGGTCATGGCGCGCTACGCTGCCCGCTATCAGCACGGTTTCCGGGATGTGTTGAACGGAAAACATATCGGGCTTTACCAACACAGTGCCGTTGGGCGCGATGCTTTGGCGGACCTGCTGCAAAGCCTGGGCGCAAAGGTCACCGCCCTTGGCCGGTCTGACATTTTCATACCCGTTGACACCGAAGCCCTGCCCGATGAGCTGAAACAGCAATTGCGCACCTGGGCAAGGGAAGGCCGGTTTGACGCCATCGTTTCGACGGATGCTGATGGCGACAGGCCACTGCTGACGGATGAACAAGGAGAGGTCGTCCCCGGCGATATTCTGGGCCAGATCACGGCTGCCGCGCTCAGAGCGGAAACAGTGGTGACCCCAATATCTTCCAATTCCGGTGTTGCTTTGTCGGGGTGCTTTGGCCGGGTGATCCGCACCGCGATCGGATCACCCTATGTCATCGCGGAGATGCAGCAGACCAATGCCTGCGTGGTCGGCTACGAGGCAAATGGCGGATTCATCCTCGGTTTTACCGCGCAGGGGACAGATGGCCCATTGGCACCCCTGATGACACGGGATGCGGTATTGCCCCTTATTGCGGTGCTTGCGCAAAGCGCCAAAGCCGGCGTCGCCGCCTGTCGTGCCGCGCAGCCGGCTCGGTTTACGGCGACGGATCGGCTTCAGGAGGTTGATCTGAAGGCCGTCGCGACATTTCTGCGCCAGATCCGCGGGGACCCGGCCCGCAGGACGGCGTTTCTTGCCCCTTTGAAAAGTGGTTGTGCCGCGATTGATGAAACGGACGGACTGCGGATGACCCTGCGGGACGGGCGAATCATCCATCTGCGCCCCTCGGGGAACGCGCCAGAGATGCGGCTTTACGTTGAGGCAAAAACGCCGCAGCAGGCACAGCAAACCTGTTCTGCCTTGTCACAACGTCTTGAGAAGGCGCTGTTGCGGCGCGCATCAACCCCGGTTCTGTGACAAAACGCACAGAACCTCCGGTGCCGCCACGTTAGATTTCAAGTGGGGATTATTCCAGTGGTGAGGGTTGAACGGTTCGTCTTCATTGTGCCTTGTGCCTTTTGGTACAAGGCACATTCATTTTCTCACCCATCATATCCATCAGGGTAATTCGACTGCCAGGCCCAGGTGCTGGCCGTCATCGCATCCAGATCATGTGTCGCCGTCCAGCCAAGTTCTGCCTTAGCCCGGCTGGCATCGGCCTGCATTGCCGCGACATCACCTGCGCGGCGCGGCGCCATCTTTGTGTTGATCTTGCTGCCGCAAGCCCGTTCGAAGGCCGCCACCATGTCGCTGACACTGTAGCTTTGGCCGGTGCCGATGTTGAACGGACGTGCACCAGTGGTCTTTTCGGCATAGCGCACCGCCGCGACATGAGCGCGGGCAAGATCAACAACATGGATGTAATCACGCAGCCCGGTGCCATCGGGCGTGTCATAGTCATCGCCAAAGATCTCAAGCGCGTCACGCTTGCCGACCGCCACCTGTGCGATAAAGGGCATCAGGTTGTTGGGAATATCCTTTGGGTCCTCGCCGATCTGTGCCGACGCATGGGCCCCAACCGGATTGAAATACCGCAAGAGAACCGCGCTTCTGTCAGGGTAGGCTGCTGTCCAATCCGTCAAAATGCGCTCAGCCATCAGTTTGGAATGGCCATAGACCGACATTGGATTTGTCGGGTGCGCCTCATCATAGGGGAGGTACTGGGGTTCGCCATAGACCGTCGCAGATGAGGAGAAGATCAGCCGCTTGCACCCCGCGCGCTCCATCGCGTGCAGCAGCGTCAGTGTGCCGCCGATGTTCACATCATAGTATTGCAGGGGCTTTTGCGTGCTTTCTCCGACGGCCTTCAGCCCGGCAAAGTGAATCACAACTTCCGGCTGAAAATCCTGCATCACCTCATCAAGCTTGTCGGCATCCCTGACGTCGCCCACAAAGTCATGCATCACGCCATTCGAAAGCGACCGGACCCGCGTGAGAACTTCAGGGGTTGCGTTGCTGTAGTTGTCCAGCACGCAAACCTCGTGGCCCTGCGCCATCAGTTCCAACAACGTGTGGCTGCCGATGTATCCCGCGCCGCCCGTAACCAAAACGCGCATGCCTGTCTCCAAATCGCCTTGTTCCGTTCTAGGCAGTCAGGCTGGCAGGTTCAACCGCGCTCAGGCGCGGGCATAAATGTCGTCGTGGCGGATAATATCATCTTCGCCCAGATAGGCGCCTGTCTGGACCTCGATCAGGATCATTGGCAGCTTTCCCGGGTTTTCCAGCCGATGTCGCGTGCCAAGCGGGATGTAGATTGATTGGTTCTCGGTCACCAGATCGACCTTGTTGCCGACGGTCACGCTGGCTGTGCCCTGCACCACGATCCAATGCTCGGACCGGTGGTGGTGGGATTGCAGCGACAGTGCCGCGCCAGGATTGACCACGATCCGTTTGACCTGAAACCGATCACCGGTCGCCAGGCTTTCGAACCAGCCCCAAGGCCGGTAATCCCTGGGAAAGTTTTCGGCCTGTCTGGACCCTTTGTCACGCAGTGTCCGCACCGCGAGCTTTACATCCTGCGCCCGGTCCTTGTGGCTGATCAGCACGGCATCTGGCATGGCGACCGCGACGATATCCTCAAGCCCGATCCCGACAAGGCTCTGCCCTTCGACCTCTGATCTGAGCAGCACATTCTGGCATTCAATCGCCGTCGCCTCCCCGGCGACCGCCACGCCATCCCTTTGCGTTTCACGCCAGACAGCGGCCCAATCCCCCAGGTCCGACCATGTTTCGGTATAGGGAACGACGCTGAGGTTTGTGGCCTTTTCCATGATCGCGTAGTCAATGGAAGCAGGCGTAATCCTGGCCCAGGGATCAGGGGCAAGACGCAGGAAGGCCAGGTCTGTAATGCCTTCGTCCAACGCCGCCTTGACGGCATCAAAGATCACCGGGGCGAGGTGACGGTAGGCCGCGATAATGGCCTTTGCCGTAAACAGGAATATCCCGGCGTTCCACAGGTAATTGCCTGCGTGGAGCATCGTCTCAGCCTCTGCCGCATCAGGTTTCTCAACAAAGCCGTTCAGTGGGACCGGACCAGTGCCAACGCGGGCCTGCGCTGCGAGTTCCAGATAGCCATAACCCGTTTCAGGACGGGTGGGTTTCACCCCGAACGTCACAATCTGACCGGTCAGCGCGGCAGGGATCGCTGCCGCGATGCTGGCCCGAAATGCCTGTTCATCCGGGATAAGGTGGTCTGAAGGCGCCACTAGCAACACCGCTTCAGGGTCACTTTCCGCGACCTTCAGGGCGGCGGCGATCACGGCGGGCGCTGTGTCACGCCCTACCGGTTCGATCAGCACCGCGCCCGGTTCAATCCCGACATCGCCCAGTTGCTGGAGAGCGATAAAACGAAAAGGGTCTCCCGTCACGATGACGGGTGCGGCAAAGGCGTCAGAACTCAGCCGTCTGGCGCAAGTCTGATACAGGCTGTCTGTCCCAATGAAAGGCGAAAACTGCTTGGGGTAGCTCTTGCGGGACAGCGGCCAAAGCCGTGTCCCCGATCCACCGCACAGGATGATCGGCGTTACCTTCATGACGCGCGCAGGTCATGGCCTGCCTCCTGCATTGCGGTGTACCACGCATAGGTCCGGGCAAGCCCGTCGCGCAGCGATACTTTCGGCTGCCAGCCCAGACCCTGCATGACGGATGTGTCCAGCAGCTTGCGCGCGGTCCCGTCGGGCTTGCCGGGGTCGGTGTGTGTCTTGCCGCGAAATCCGGTCAGTTCAGCGATAAGATGCGCCAATTCCAATATGCTGATATCCACGCCGGTCCCGACATTGATGTGGCTTTGCATCGCTTTCGTCGCGGCCCGGTAGCGCGCCACGCAGAGGTCCATGGTGAAAAGTACCGCATCGGCCAGGTCATCGACATGCAGAAATTCGCGACGCGGGGCGCCGGTGCCCCAGATCGTCACCGAGGGAAGGCCATGGCGTACCGCCTGGTCATATCGCCGCAGAAGGCTGGGCAGGACATGTGCATGTTCAGGGTGGAAGTTGTCGCCGGGACCATAAAGGTTTGTCGGCATGAGCGACCGGTAATCCCGCCCGTGCTGCCGATTATAGCTTTCACACAGCTTGATCGCTGCGATCTTGGCCAGCGCGTAGGGTTCGTTTGTCGGCTCCAACGGCCCGGTCAGTAGCGCATCCTCCGGGATCGGCTGAGGGGCGTTGCGAGGATAAATGCAGGATGATCCCAGTTGGATCAGGCGGTGGACGCCTGCGGCATGGGCCTGATGGATCAGATTGCTGGCGATCATCAGGTTGTCGTGGATGAAATCGGCAGGTTGGGTATCGTTTGCCATGATCCCCCCAACCTTTGCCGCCGCGACAATGACCAGATCCGGGCGTTTCGCACGCATGAAGCTTCGCACAGCTTTCTGATCGGTCAGGTCAAGCGCGGATCTTTCTGCCGTGATCACATCATGCTCGCCCGCAGCGATCAGCTTGCGCAAGATGGCGCTGCCGGCCATGCCTTGGTGTCCCGCAAGGAAAATCCGCATCATCAGGCCTCGAGCGTGAAAGGCATATCCATGCCATGTTCCCTGAGAACGGCGTGACACCGCGCGATCTTGAGGTCCTCTGCGACCATCTCGGCGCACATTTCCTGCGGGGTGATCTTTGGGACCCAGCCCAGTTGTCTTGTTGCCTTGGTGGGATCGCCCAACAGGGTGTCAACCTCAGCGGGCCTGAAATAGCGTGGGTCCAGCCGCATCACGACATCGCCACAGCGCACCTGCGGCGCGCGGTTGGTGTTCACCGCAGACACCGTTGCAATCTCCTGCACACCTCGTCCGCTGAACTCCAGGGTGATGCCAAGCTCTGCGGCGGTCCAGGTGATGAATTCGCGCACGGAATGCTGTTTTCCGGTTGCAATCACATAGTCATCGGGTTGGTCCTGTTGCAGCATCAGCCACTGCATCTGCACATAGTCTTTGGCGTGGCCCCAATCGCGCAGTGCGTCGATATTGCCAAGGTAGAGGCAGTCTTGCAGCCCTAGGGCGATATGCGACAGGCCGCGCGTGATCTTGCGGGTCACAAAGGTCTCACCGCGCCGGGGGCTTTCGTGGTTGAAAAGGATGCCGTTGCTGGCATGAATTCCATAGGCCTCGCGATAATTCACGCAGGTCCAGTAAGCAAAAAGTTTCGCCACCGCATAGGGGCTGCGCGGGTGAAACGGGGTCAATTCGGTTTGCGGCACCTGACGGACCTGCCCGTAAAGCTCAGAGGTCGAGGCCTGATAAAACCGGGTCTTGTTCTCCAGCTTGAGAAAGCGGATGGCCTCCAGCAGTCGCAAGGTGCCCAGGGCATCAACCTCTGCGGTGTATTCGGGAGTGTCGAAACTGACAGCAACGTGGCTTTGCGCGCCGAGGTTATAGACCTCATCTGGTTGCACCTCAGACATGATCCGCGTCAGGTTCGAGCTGTCGGTCAGATCGCCATAGTGCAGGATGAAGCGCGCATCATCAGTTTGCGGGTCCTGATAGATGTGGTCCACCCTTGCGGTATTCAGGGATGATGATCGGCGTTTGATGCCGTGTACCTCATACCCTTTTTGCAACAAAAGCTCTGCCAGGTAAGATCCGTCCTGGCCCGTCACACCGGTGATCAACGCACGTTTTGCCATTCATCCTCACACGATTCGTAAAGCACTCGTTAACCATTGGTGCGCTGTGAGGTCTTAAGGATGCGTTAACCAGCGTCCGGTCGGGTAAGATTTTCCTGAGACCTTGGCCAAAGGATGCGGGCAACTTCATCGCCAGCAAAGAGCATTATCCCATGTCAGAGACCACCCCGAACCTTGAACTGCCGTTCATCATGCCAGCACAGGCGCAAAAGCACGTGACCCACAACGAAGCGATCGAGCTGCTTGATGCGATTGTGCAACTTGCCCTTGAAAGCACTGATGCAAACACCCCCCCGGTCGCGCCCATTGAAGGACAGGCCTGGGGCTTGGGGGGCGCCCCCAGTGGCGATTGGTCAGGCCAGACCAACAAGATTGCCACATGGCGCGGGGGTGGCTGGCTGTTTGTGACGCCGGGCGAGGGCTGGATGGGATGGGACAAGAATGCCGCAGAGCTTCGGGTGTGGACAGGCGGCGCATGGGTCACAGTGGCAAGCGCCGGCGTCTAGACCCTTATCAGCGCTCTTTTGAATGAGGGCGCGATATGACCGACAACTGCAAGACGCGGTGCCATGGTGGCACCGCGTCTTTTGTCGTTGCATCGACCAGGCGAAGCTGATCGCGATTCCGGGTCAAGGCGCTGTTGCAGCGTGATCGGCGCATAATAAGCGGGTCCCGCCAGTGGATTCTTGTCGCAGGGTGCTTGCGACGCCATAACACCTCTGCTACATCGCGCAGGATTTTGCCGCTCTCGCGTTTTCGTGAGGGCCAAAGAAGTTGCCCATTCGCGCCCGGTCATTCGGGCCGCGGGTCCGGGCCCAAGATATCGGAAGGCTCCTCGTGTCCGAAACTGCTGGTATTTCGACAGGCATCGCCACGCGCTATGCAACCGCCGTGTTTGACCTCGCCCGCGAAGGCAAGGCGATCAAGGCCCTCGAATCAGATGTTGCTACTTTGGAAGCAGCGATGGCCGAAAGCGCCGATCTGCGCACATTGCTGACCTCGCCGCTTTACAGCCGCGAAGAGCAATCCGGCGCGATTTCGTCGGTCGCTGCGAAAATGGAACTCTCAGACACCACAAGCAATGTCTTGGCGTTGCTGGCTGCCAAGCGCCGCCTGTTTGTGTTGCCGCAGCTTCTTGCTGTTTTACAGGACATGCTGTCGGAAGCGCGTGGCGAAGTGACAGCCGAAGTCACAACAGCCAAGGCGCTGACCAAGGCGCAGGCTCAGAAGCTCGCAGAAACTCTCAAAGCCCAAGTGGGCAAATCAGTCACCATCAAAGAAACCGTCGATGAGAGCATCATCGGCGGTCTTATTGTCAAAGTGGGCTCGAAGATGATCGACACGTCGATCGCTTCCAAGCTCAACGCACTCCAGAACACAATGAAAGAGGTCGGATAAATGGCGATCCAAGCGTCTGAAATTTCTGCGATCCTGAAGGACCAGATCAAAAACTTTGGTCAAGAAGCCGAAGTGGCCGAAGTTGGCCGCGTATTGAGCGTTGGCGACGGTATCGCCCGTGTTTACGGCCTTGATAACGTCCAGGCCGGTGAGATGGTTGAATTCCCCGGTGGGATCCGCGGAATGGCCCTGAACCTTGAGGCCGACAACGTGGGTGTTGTTATCTTCGGTTCCGACCGTGACATCAAAGAAGGCGACACTGTTAAGCGCACCAAGTCCATCGTGGACGTGCCTGTGGGTGACGAACTCTTGGGCCGCGTCGTTGACGGTCTGGGCAACCCGCTGGACGGCAAAGGCCCGATCAAGACAAAGACACGCGCCGTTGCGGACAGCAAGGCACCCGGCATCATCCCACGTAAATCGGTTCACGAGCCGATGGCGACCGGCCTGAAGTCTGTTGATGCGATGATCCCGATTGGCCGTGGCCAGCGCGAATTGATCATTGGCGACCGTCAGACAGGTAAAACTGCTGTGGCGCTTGACACGATCCTGAACCAGAAATCCTACAATGACGCGGCGACCGAAGAAGGCCAGAAGCTGTATTGCGTTTATGTCGCTATCGGTCAAAAGCGTTCCACGGTTGCGCAACTGGTCAAGAAGCTCGAAGAGAGCGGCGCGATTGAATATTCCATCGTTGTGGCTGCGACCGCATCCGACCCCGCACCGATGCAGTTCCTGGCGCCTTACTCTGCCACCGCGATGGCCGAGCATTTCCGCGACAATGGCCGCCATGCATTGATCATCTATGATGACCTGTCCAAGCAGGCCGTGTCCTATCGCCAGATGTCCTTGCTGCTGCGCCGCCCACCAGGGCGTGAAGCCTACCCCGGCGACGTTTTCTATCTGCACTCCCGCCTGTTGGAGCGTTCGGCCAAGCTGAACGAAGACAATGGCGCAGGGTCCCTGACTGCTCTGCCGATCATTGAAACCCAGGGTGGTGACGTATCCGCGTTTATTCCGACAAACGTGATTTCGATCACCGACGGTCAGATCTTCCTTGAAACCGAACTCTTCTACCAGGGCATCCGTCCTGCGGTGAACACCGGTCTGTCGGTGTCTCGTGTGGGGTCTTCGGCGCAAACCAATGCGATGAAATCGGTTGCCGGTCCTGTGAAGCTCGAGCTGGCACAGTATCGCGAAATGGCCGCCTTTGCGCAGTTCGGTTCTGACCTTGATGCCGCGACACAGCAATTGCTGAACCGTGGCGCGCGCCTGACAGAGCTGATGAAACAGCCGCAGTATTCGCCACTGACCAACGCCGAGATCGTTTGCGTTATCTATGCCGGGACCAAAGGCTATCTCGACAAGATCGACGTGAAAGAAGTTGGTCGTTTTGAAGCGGGCCTGCTGAACCACCTGCGCACCAATGCATCCGACGTGCTGGACTACATCACAAAGGAAGACCCAAAGATCAAAGGCGAAGCCGAAGACAAGATCAAAGCGGCAATCGACGCTTTCGCCGCAGACTTCGCTTAATCTTTGAGACAAAGGAGACTTTGCTTTGCCTAGTCTTAAGGACCTGAAAAACAGGATCGAGTCGGTCAAATCGACCCGCAAGATCACAAAGGCCATGCAGATGGTCGCGGCCGCAAAACTGCGCCGCGCCCAGGACGCCGCCGAGGCTTCGCGCCCTTACACAGAACGGTTCAATGCCGTGATGGGTGGGCTGGCGGCTTCTGTTGGCGGTTCTGACTCAGCGCCAAAGTTGCTGTCCGGTACGGGCAGCGATCAGGTGCAGCTTTTGATTGTCATGACAGCCGAACGCGGGCTTTGCGGTGGCTTTAACGGCAACATCGCCAAGCTGGCCAAGACACATGCGCAAAAGTTGCTGGCTGAAGGCAAGACCGTGAAGATCATCACCGTCGGCAAAAAGGGCCGCGATGCGATCAAGCGCGAGCTGGGCGACTACTTTGCCGGTCACGTTGACCTCACTGATGTCAAGCGCGTGGGCTATGCCGATGCACAAGGCATCGCCAAGGACGTTCTGGGTCGCTTTGACGCGGAAGAATTCGACGTCGCGACGATCTTTTTCTCGCGCTTTGAGAACGTCGTCACACAGCACCCGACAGCCCAGCAGATCATTCCCGCCAAATTCGAGCAGGAAGAAGATGCTGAAGTCACGCTTTACGACTACGAGCCCGGTGAGGAGGAAATTCTTGCTGACCTGCTGCCACGCGGTGTGGCCACGGCCATTTTCAGCGCTTTGCTGGAAAATGCAGCGTCAGAGCAGGGCGCACGTATGTCGGCGATGGACAACGCGACACGCAACGCTGGTGAGATGATCGACAAGCTGACAATCCAGTTCAACCGCTCTCGTCAGGCTGTGATTACCAACGAGCTGATTGAAATTATTTCGGGCGCGGAAGCGCTCTAGACCCCGGAGAATACGAAAATGGCAAATGCAAAAGGTAAGATCACGCAGATCATCGGCGCCGTCGTCGACGTGCAGTTCGCTGACCACCTGCCTGAGATCTTGAATGCGCTGACAACAGACAATAACGGCAAAGAGCTGACACTTGAGGTCGCACAGCACCTCGGTGAAAACACAGTGCGCGCCATCGCGATGGACTCGACCGAAGGTCTGGTCCGCGGTCAGGACGTGACGGACCAGGGCAGTACAATCACGGTTCCGGTGGGCGACGAGACACTTGGCCGGATCATGAACGTTGTTGGCGATCCCGTTGATGAAAAAGGCCCGATTGGCGAGAAAGATCGTCGTTCGATCCACGCCGATGCGCCTGCTTTCGAACAACAGTCCACCGCATCCGAAGTGCTGGTCACCGGCATCAAGGTGATCGACCTGCTGGCCCCTTACGCGAAGGGCGGTAAGATCGGCCTCTTCGGTGGTGCCGGTGTTGGCAAGACGGTTCTTATTCAGGAACTCATCAACAACATCGCGAAAGTACACTCTGGCTACTCTGTTTTCGCAGGCGTGGGCGAGCGGACCCGTGAAGGCAACGACCTTTACTACGAATTCATCGAATCCGGTGTCATCAACGCAGAAGACCTGACCAAATCCAAAGTGGCCCTGGTCTATGGTCAGATGAACGAGCCTCCCGGTGCGCGTATGCGTGTGGCCCTGTCCGGCCTGACAATGGCGGAATCGTTCCGCGACCAGTCCGGCACAGACGTTTTGTTCTTCGTCGACAACATCTTCCGCTTTACCCAAGCCGGTTCCGAGGTGTCCGCACTTTTGGGTCGTATCCCGTCCGCTGTGGGCTATCAGCCGACACTGGCGACGGACATGGGGTCCATGCAGGAACGCATTACATCGACAAAGAACGGTTCGATCACCTCCGTTCAGGCGATCTATGTGCCTGCGGATGACTTGACCGACCCGGCACCGGCCACATCCTTTGCGCACCTTGATGCGACAACCGTTCTGAACCGTGCGATTTCGGAAAAGGGTATCTACCCTGCGGTTGACCCGCTTGACAGCACATCGCGTCTGCTGGACCCGGCGATTGTCGGTGAAGAGCACTATGCCGTGGCCGCTGACGTGCAGCAGATGTTGCAGCGCTACAAATCCTTGCAGGATATCATCGCCATTCTGGGCATGGACGAATTGTCGGAAGAAGACAAACTGACCGTGGCCCGCGCGCGCAAGATCGAACGCTTCCTGTCCCAGCCGTTTGACGTGGCACAGGTCTTTACCGGTTCTCCGGGTGTTCAGGTGCCGTTGGAGGATACAATCGCATCGTTCAAGGCTGTTGTGGCAGGCGAATACGATCACTTCCCCGAAGGCGCCTTCTACATGGTTGGCGGCATCGAAGAAGTGAAAGCCAAAGCCGAGAAAATGGCCGCAGACGCAGCCTAATTCCTGAGCGTAAGGAGCCGACATGGCAAACCTACAATTCGATCTGGTCTCGCCCGAACGCCGCCTGGCGTCGGTCGAGGCGTCCGAGGTCCAGATCCCCGGCGCAGATGGCGACATGACAGCGATGGCTGACCATGCGCCGACGATCACAACATTGCGCCCCGGTGTTCTGACCGTGGTGCATGGCGGCGGGTCTGACGCCTATGTGGTTTCCGGCGGCTTTGCCGAGATCACCGCGACAGGCGTGACGGTTCTGGCCGAACAGGCGCTGCCGAAAGATGAAGTGACTCAAGAGGTTTACGACCAGATGGTCGAAGACGCGAAGGCGGCCTACGGGCGGGCGCAAGAAACCTTCAAGAACGAACCCGGTCCAGTCGATGACGCCGCCAAGCTTCTGTCTGACATGGTGGCGATGGGCGGACACATCGGGCTTACGGCCAAGAACTAACGGTTATGGCAAAGGCCCTTAGGCATCGTCCGCGATGGCAAGGGCCTTGGCAGCTCTGTGAATTCAGGGGCATCGATCCCTATTCTTTCACTGCCCAGAGCGTAGCGGATCCATAGACCTGAACATCATCAACGATGAATGTAATATCCTGGACAAGCCCGAAATAGCTGCCGGATGCATAAAGACCATCGGCTGCGGGGCCAAAGATTTTGCCGTCTATATCGCCCTGCACAGTCAACTGTTGCAGACCATTGTCAAATGTACCGTCAATCTGAATTGCGATATTTGCTTCGTTGAGCGTGCCCTCAGACAGGCTGCCACCGACAAAATTCACCCCGCCTTCATAGAGCGCCAGTTCGTTGGTATCGGTTTCGCTATTGTAAACCATTCCCATGAAGTTTGTGGCACTGCCTTGGGTATCGCCGGTCAGCATGTTCACGGAAAACGTGGCATTGCTGGTGATATTCGCGTTGGGCGTGCTGGTGAAAAGCACCTCCATAAAGCCATCGTATGCCACGGCAGTCGATTGCGGCAGATCGGTAAAGGGCGTGAATCCGCCCTGGTTATAGGCGGCCTGAACCGCATCAAGCTCGACCTGAAGGTCGTTGAGATAATACAAGGCCTGTTGTTCGGTCGGCGAGGTGAATGGGCTGCTGGGCGGCCCGCCTCCACCGTCATCACCGCCCCCGCCATCATCGCCTCCACCATCATCTCCGCCGCCGTCGCCGGGGTCGATCACAGCGCGACCCCCCCCACCACAGGCCGACAACAATGCGATCATTGCACAGCATCCCAACAGCTTTATCAAACGGTGCGGCATCACGCGAACTCATCCCAAGTTTCCAAATTATTAAGGTTGAGCTATCAGTAACTAATTAACCAAATGTTATTATCAGTTAAGAAACCGTCGGGAGTGAGCATGCGCCGATTTGAAAGTGGGACAGTCGGCATTGACCACGGCGATGTGGTTTTATTCTCAGATTTTGAGGATGATGGACAGATGTGGCGCGGCAGCGGGCCTCGCCAGTCACGCGCAGAGGTTGTATTTGCAAAACCCTACGCAAGGCCGCCCCATGTGCAGGTCTCAATGTCGATGTGGGATATTTCCAACAACACCAATATCCGTGCCGATGTGCAGGCCGAAGATATCACCGAGACGGGTTTCACAATCGCTTTCCGCACGTGGTCAGACACGCAGGTCGCCCGCGTGCGGGTGGCCTGGACATCCTTCGGCGAACTTCCGAGCGACGAGGACTGGGAGCTATACTAGCGCCTACTCGGCCGCATAGAGGCCTTCGTAAATCGGTCCCAGCGTCTTGTGATCAAACAGTGACGAAACGGACGTGCCATTCCATGTATTGAGAATCGCTTGAGCGAACATGGGTGCCGTGGGGACAATGCGGATGTTCTTGCAGCCCTTCACAGCCTCAGTCGCCTGAATTGTGTCCGTAATCACGAGGCTTTTCATCACCGACTTTGACACGCGGTCGACGGCCGGACCGGAAAGCACCCCGTGTGTAATGTAGGAATGGACCTCTTTCGCCCCGTTCTCCATCAGAACTTCAGCGGCCTTGCACAGCGTGCCCGCGGTATCCACGATGTCGTCCACGATCACGCAGACCTTGCCCTTGACGTCGCCAATCACGGTCATTTCGGCCACTTCGCCGGGCTTGCCACGGCGTTTGTCCACGATGGACAAGGGCGCGCCGATGCGCTGGGCCAGATCGCGCGCACGAGCGACGCCGCCCACGTCAGGGGACACGATCATGACATCATCCATCTTGCCACGGAAGTTATGCATCGCATCCAGCGCATAGATCGGCGAGGCATAAAGGTTATCGACAGGAATATCGAAAAAACCCTGAATCTGCGTGGCGTGCAAATCCAGGGTCAAAACGCGCTCTATGCCGGATTCCACGATCATATTCGACACCAGCTTGGCGGTGATCGGGGTGCGCGCCTTGGACCGGCGGTCCTGGCGGGCATAGCCAAAATAGGGAATGACGGCGGTGATACGCGCGGCAGAGGACCGTCGCAGCGCGTCGGCAATGATTAGCAGCTCCATCAAGTTGTCATTCGCGGGGTTCGAGGTGGGCTGGACGATGAACATATCCTCGCCGCGCACGTTCTCAAATACTTCGACAAAAATCTCGCCGTCGTTGAACCGTTCGACCCGTGCGTCGCACAAACCAACCTCCATCCCGCGATGCATCGACATGCGGCGTGCGATTGATTTGGCGAGAGGCGGATTGGCATTGCCGGAGATCAGCTTGGGCTCGAGCATTGTGGGCATGAAAAGTGGTCCTTTGGCAGAAGGGCTGCTACGTGAGTAAAACAGAATCGTGGCGTTGACACCGCGTAGCACAAGCTTACCGTCGCGCAAAGAATTCAGCAGCGCAAGGAGCCGCAAAATGCCCCATATCGACTATTACTTTGCGACCCTGTCGCCGTTTACCTACCTCAGCGGCACCCGGCCAGGCGAGATTGCGAAGAAACACGGTGCGACGATCACCTACAAGCCGCTCGATATCATGGCGCTGTTTGCGCGCACCGGTGGCACCCCACCCAAGGATCGCCACCCGAACCGCCAGGAATACCGCCTTCAGGATATGGCGCGCCGGTCCAAACGTCTGGGCAAGCCGCTGAACCTCAAACCGATGTTCTGGCCGACCAACGGCGCGCCTTCGTCTTACGCCATCATCGCAGCCCAGAATGCCGGTGCGGATGTGGCGGAATTGGTCGCGGCCTTCGGTGCCGCCTGTTGGGCAGATGAGCGCGACATCAGCCAGGATGACGTGGTGCGCGACTGTCTGGAAAAATGCGGGCTTGATCCGACGCTGGCGGACACGGACATGCTGACCAGTGCGGATACATTCGCCAGGAACCTGGAGGATGCGGTAAATGCGGGTGCCTTTGGCGCGCCGTTTTTCATAACCGACACCAATGAACGCTTTTGGGGCGAAGACCGGATCGCCGATCTGGATGCGTATCTGTCCGGCAAGCTCTGACCGGGGGTACGCCCGCCGCGCTTACCGGGACAGCAGATCCAGAAACTGGTGAATGCCGGCTTCGGTCATGGACCAGTCGCAGACCAGACGCCCGATCAACGGCTCTTGCGGATCGCCTGTCGCCGGATCGCCGTTCATCATGTTATAAACCGCGCCTGCAGCAAACATGCGCTGATGTTCCTGGCGCGGCATTTCAAAGAAGATCATGTTGGTTTGCGGTTCAACCAATATCCTGGCTTGTCTGCTTGCGCGCAGGCCCTCGGCAAGCTGAGCGCAGCGTGCGTTGGCCGTGCGCGCCATTTCCAGCCATAGATCGTCCGCCAGGTAAGCCTGCATCTGGGCAGAGAGATAACGGTGTTTGGACAGCAAATGCCCGCCGCGCTTGCGCCGCAGTTCAAATTCCCACGCGATCTCCGGATCGAAGACGACACAGGCTTCAACCCCCAATGCGCCGTTCTTGGTGCCGCCAAAGCTAAGGGTATCAACCCCCGCTTTCCATGTCATTTCAGCCGGAGAGCATTCAAGCGCGGTCAGCGCATTGGCAAAGCGCGCGCCATCAAGATGGGTTTGCATGTTGAAGTCCCGCGCCGTGGCAGTGAGCGCGCGGATGTCATCGAGCGAATAGATCGTCCCCATTTCGGTGACTTGCGTGAGCGAAAGCGGCCCGCGCTGCGGCCCGTGTACGCCGCGGTTTTCCTCGCCCTGAATCTGCCGGCGCAACCCCTCGGCTGTCATCTTGCCATCAGCCGTTGGCACCAGGGTCAGCTTTGCCCCGGAATAGAACTCTGGCGCGTTACATTCGTCCACGTGAATATGGGCGCACTCGGTGCAGAAGATCGTTTCCCATGGCTTTGTCATGGAGGCAAGAAGCACCGAATTGGCGGCGGTGCCGTTGATGACCAGATAGACGGCGGCGTCCGGGGCTTCAAAGATGTCGCGCATCTTCGCGCGCACTTCGTCCATGATCGGATCGTCGCCATAGCCCATCGCATAGCCCTGATTTGCAGCGACCAGCGCTTCCATGACTCGGGGGTGGGCCGGGCCGGCATTATCTGAAGAGAAATACATCTAGAGGGGTTCCTCGATTATGTGGTCGTCCCAATCGTCTTCTTCGACCCGGAATTCCGGGATCGTCATCCCCCTGACGGACACACCTGCCTCATGCACCGACGCTGGATCGCCCGAGACAAGCGGGTGCCAGTCATAAAGTGGGCGTCCTTCATGGATAAGGCGATAGCCGCATGTCATGGGCAGCCAGTAAAGATTGTCAGCAATGGTCGCAGGCGTCAGCACGATGCATTCCGGCACGAACCGATGCCGATCAGAGTAGCTGCTGCAAAGGCAAGTTTCGCCATCGAGAAGGCGGCAGGCGATGCGGGTCAGGGCGACGGTGCCGTCCTCGTCTTCCAGTTTGTTCAGGCAGCATTTGCCACACCCATCGCAAAGCGCTTCCCACTCCTGCTGGTTCAGCGCGGTCATTGGTTTTGTTTCCCAGAACCGGGGGGAAAGACCGTTGCGTGGAATCTCAGCCGACATCAGCCAGGATCTTTCGTGCGTTGTCGCAATCAGCATCCATCTGGGCAACCAGCGCCTCCAGGCTGTCAAATGTCATCTCCGGGCGCAGGAAATCGACCAGCGCCACCGACAGGGATGCGCCATAGAGATCGCCTTTGAAATCAAAGATGAACGTCTCGCAATTGGGGATATTTTCGCCAAACATCGGGCGGACACCGATCGAGGCGGCGCCATTGTAACTGCCTTTATGAAGACCGCCCAGCACATCGACTTTCACGGCATAAACACCAAACCTTGGCGGATGCAGCCCGGTGATCGACATATTGGCGGTGGGATATCCCAGATCGCGCCCCCGTTGGTCGCCGCGGATCACTTCGCCCTCGATCCGGTGCCAATGGCCCAGCATTGCGGCGGCATCGCGCGGCCTGCCGTCAGTCAGCGCCTGACGGATCGCGGTCGAGGACACATTGGCGGTGTCGATGGCGACGATAGGGGCGATTGTCACGCCAAAGCCCATCTCTTTGCCAAAGCTCTCCAGCATTTGTACGCTGCCGGCACGGTCCTTGCCAAAGCGAAAATCAGCACCAACAACGATGTGCTTCAAACCCAACTGGTCCGCGATAATGGTCTGCGCGAAATCGCGCGGGCTCAGGTTGGCCAGAGCTGCGTTAAAAGGCACCTCATAAAGCTTCTCCACCCCAAGTTTTGCCAGACGGTTGGCACGGGCTTCTGCATTCATCAGCCGGAAAGGGCGGGGATCGCGGGAAAAATAGCTGCGGGGGTGCGGCTCGAACGTCATGATGCCAAGCGGGGCATTTACAGCGTGCGCGGCCTTGCGCGCCAGGTCGATCACCGCCTGGTGGCCGATATGCACCCCGTCAAAATTTCCAATCGCCGCAGCGCTGCCGCGGTCGGATGGATCAATGAAAGCAGTGTCGCGAATGATGTGCATGGCTTTGCGTAGCGGAGGTCGCAAGGCCGTGCAAGCACCGCTTGTCCGCCCTTGCGGGCCTCTTCGCGCAGAAAGCTGGAAGCTTGATAAGCGCTAGTCGAACTTGCGGGATGGGGCGAGAACTGTCGCATCGCCCACCAGCACCTTTTTTTCGTTCACCAGGCAGCGCGTATTCATTGTGACGCGGCGCCTGGAGTGATCAATTTCAGTCACTTCAACTTCGGCCAGAACCATGTCGCCGGGGCGAACGGGGGCCAGGAATTTCAGGCTTTGGCCAAGATACACCGTGCCGTGTCCAGGAAGCTGCTCGCCGATCACCGCACTCACCAGACCAGCGGTCAGCATGCCATGGGCGATGCGCCCGCCAAAGATCGTGTCTTGCGCGTAATCTTCATCAAGATGCACCGGATTCCTGTCGGTCGAGACCTCTGAGAACAATTCGATATCGCGATCCGTGATCACCTTGCGCAGGCTACGAATCATGCCGATCTCGATATCTTCGATGCAGATCGTACCGCGAGGTGCATTGTCCAACATTCTAGGCTCCATCAAGTAACAAAAAATCGACTGCTAGGCCAGTATTGAAATTTTATTACTTTGCGAACGCAGAAAGATCAAGTGATTCCTCTATCTGAGGTGCCCTATTGTGTAGGTCGCGCTCATCTCTTGGGACATGAGGTAATGCATCAACGCCTCTGGGTCGGGCTGCCTTTGGGTTTTCGTTTCATGGGCGGCCAACCCGCCCGAGATAAACAGAACATCCAGATCCTCCTGCACGCCGCCAAGGATATCGGTGCCTATCCCGTCGCCAATGGCGATGATGCGCGGATCAGATGGCACACCCGTCAATGCCGCCAGCCGACGCCGCGCCAGATCGTAGATGGGCGGGTGCGGTTTGCCGAAATAGAGGCTTTCACCGCCCATCTCAGTGTAAAGTGCTGCCAGCGCGCCCGCACACCATTCGCGCACATCACCACGGTCCACGACAATATCTGGATTGGCACAAAGCAGCTTGAGCCCGCGGGTCTTGGCATAAAGGAAATCGGGGCGGTTGACGTCAGGATTGGCCAGCGGATCAAAGGGACCACAGCAGACGATGCCTTCGGCCTGCTCGAGCGGCACCTTTTGGATATTCACCGGATCGTCGATGATTCTCAAAGGCTTGAAAAAATCATCATCGCGGGGGCTTTCCCCCATGAACCATATCTTTTCGCCAACGATCCCGCGGAACATCGCCGCACGCGCACTGTCGCCTGAGGTCGCAATCGCATCCCAGGCGTCATCGGGTACACCAAAGCCATTGATCTGACGCGCCACCGAATCCCAGGGCCGGGGAGAGTTGGTGACAAGCACCACGACACCGCCCTCAGCCCGGTACCTTTGCATCGCCGAAACAGCATCCGGCAGCGCCGCGATGCCATTGTGCATGCAGCCCCAAAGGTCCACAAAAGCGGCGTCATATTGACCCGAGATGTCGGCAAACTGGTCAATTATCTGGGTCATCGGTTCGCCCTTGATGCGGGTCGGGTTGGCATCAGACTTGCCCCAGCAAATCGTCGCGCCCCGAAGCGCGGAGAATTCAGGAGATTTTCAGCGTCGGAATGATCTGCTTTTTCCGGCTCATGATGCCGGGCAGAACCACGCTGTCGCCCTCCACTTTGGCGTCAAAAGATTTTTCGGCCAGAGTTTTCGTCAGATCATTGGGGACCAGCAAGGTTGCCTCTTCCCGGATGATGTCCACAACGAACAACAACACCTCATCCACGCTGTCCTCTTTGGCGACTGCCGGCATGGCCTCCATCAGCGACACCTTGCGGTCCAGCACGACCTGGGGCGAAGTGGTTTCCAGCACCGAGACGCGGAATTTCTTGCCATCGACTTCGTACTCCTTGCTGTCCATGCGCAGCAGTTCTGCGTCTGAGAAAGCAGAGACATCGGATTTCGCCGTGAACATTTCATCTGCGTAGGCTTCGATATCGACATCGAGGTCCTTGGCCAGCGCTTCGGCGAGGTCCTTGTCCATCTCGGTCGTGGTGGGCGAACGGAAAGCCAGCGTGTCCGACAGGATGCACGACAGCATGAGGCCCTTGACCCCTTCGGGCATGTCCCCGGCATGATCGCCCATCATCTGATGCAGGATGGTCGCCGTGCAGGCCAGCGGCCGGATCGTGATATTGATCGGTCCCTTTGTCTCTAACCCGCCCGTCAGTTTGTGGTGATCGATAATCGCCAGCACATCGGCATTGCCGATATTGCCGGGCAGCTCGGCGGGGTTGTTGGTGTCCACGATCACACAGGACTGATCGTCCTCCACATCCTTGATGATGTCTGGCAGGTCAAAGCCCCAGCGCTTGGCCACGAATGCCGCTTCGGTGTTTGGATCACCCAGCAGTGCCGCCTTTGCCGTGATTCCCGTGTGGTTCAGAAACCATTCCCAGATCAGGGGCGACCCGGTGCTGTCCGTGTCGGGGGATTTGTGGCCAAATACGAGCGTTGTCATGTGCGTCACTTTCAATCGGATCAAGGTTGGCACCGTATATAGAAGCGCGCGTTCTGACTGTCACCCCACCGCCGGCAGAATGATCGCCTTGCCCGGTTGGCCCCTCGCGCGGTGGGTCTTGCGCTTGGTCGTGATATGCATTTGGCTGTCCGGGCAGGAGAAACCATGCCGAAAGAAGCCGATCTTTACCCCCCACTGAAGGCCTATCTGCAACGCCAGGGCTATACCGTGAAAGGCGAGGTGGGGGCGGCAGATGTCGTGGCGCGCCGCGGTGACGAACTGGTGGTGGTTGAGCTGAAGCTGGGGTTTTCTCTGGCGCTGTTTCATCAGGGTGTTGAGCGGCTTTTGACCACCGATCATGTTTATCTGGCGGTCCCGGCGGGGGGAAAGACCAAGGCGTTGAAGGCGAATGTGCGGCTGGCCCGCCGTGTGGGGCTGGGCGTGATCACCGTGCGCTTGCGGGATGGGCATGTAGAGGTGTTGGCCGATCCCGGCCCTTACGCGGCGCGTCAGTCGAAGAAGAAAAAGACCCGACTCTTGCGCGCCTTTGCGCGGTTGCAGGGCGACCCCAATGACGGCGGCGCAACCCGACACGGGATTGTCACGGGCTATCGTCAGGATGCGTTGCGTTGTGCGCGGTTTCTGGCGGTACACGGGCCATCCAGGGGCGCCAAGATCAGCGAATGGGCAGAAGTGCCGCAGGCAACACGGATCATGGCTGCCGATCATTATGGTTGGTTCCGGCGCGTGTCGCGTGGGATCTATGACCTGACCGATGCGGGGCGCAAGGGGCTGGCGGATTATGGGGATGTTTAGGCGCAGAATTTTTCGGAGGAAAATTCTTGCCGATTGAAGGAATTTTGGAAAAATTCCTTGGCGCCTGTCAATTATTAGGCGTGATCGTCCAGCCTTCATCTTGCAAAAGTTGCAGCACGCCGCTGTCGCCTACCAGATGCGCTGCGCCGACCGCGACAACGCTATCGTCATACTGGGCTGCCGCCTTCGTAATCACAGGGACCCAGTTTCGGTTCCTGTTGTTCAAAAGGGACTCTTCCATCTCGTCAAACATTGCGTTGGCATCCGCCGGATCAAGGCCGGGGACATCTGACAAGGCAATCCGCGACATTTCCCACAAGCGGCCAATATCTTCGGCAAAGTAGAGGTCAAGCATGGCCACGAACATCTGCGCTTGCAGGTCAGGTGCCAGCAAATTGACGCGCAGCAGATCGATCTGCTCTTCAAAACTGTCGCCATCGAACAGATCAAAGAGGGTTGTGTAAGGCTCAACCGCCAGCATCGGCACATCCGCGGCCTGCGCGTCCTGGATGATCATTTGATCGAGCCCGCGCGCGCCCTCTATCATGCCGGGAATGGCGCAGGTCGGGATAGCAAGCGTCAGCGACAGATACCAAGGCTGCATTTTGGCAGCCAGGAATGAAGGGATGCCCCGCTCGGATGTCGCCGTGGCGATAAGTTGCCAGGTCTCTTCATCGAGAATTTCAGGCAGGGTCGGGCCATCGACGATGAACAGGCGGTCAGGTTCCCTCGTGATCAATTCCTGCAGTTTGGCTTCGTCCTCCGGCGTTGCCTCAAGCATGACCAAATCAGCGTTGGCCACCGTGCCAGCCAACTGCGCGCGCAGTGCGTCCATGCGCGGATCATAGATGTGCATAGTGCCGACGACAGTGATGGTTGCGCGGTCCTTTGTCGCGGTCCAGATCAACCCTTCGGCAAACGGCATGTCTGCCACGGCGGCAGAAAGTTGCGTGCGCTGGTTTGGCGTGATCCTGTCAAGATAGCTTTCACCCACGCAGACCGCAGCCGCAGGGACTGCGACGAGCGAAAAGAGTGCTGTTGCAGCGGTCCGAAGAAACATGCGCTATCCTTTCGCGTGATCGGCTGCTTGAAAAGGTAATGGTTCCGCGCTGAGGGTCAATTCCTTCCGGCACGGTTTTCCGCGATCACGCGCAGCCCTGGCAGGTTTCCCAAGATTTCAAAGACATTCTGCGAAAGCCGAATTTGCGCCAAGTATGGACAGGCACTGTCGGTGTCCGTCATCGTGGCTGGCGCCGAGCCCTGATCGCCGGTCAGCCGAAAATCAGAAACAACAGTCCGACGGAGCCGCCGGCCAACATCAGCGTGACTTCACCGCCCAAGATACCAAAAATACGTGTCAAACTACTCACCTTCATCTGTCTTGCCCTATGACTAACCCAAGATAATGGCTGAGATTGGACGAAAAAAGTGAAAATGGGATTAAATTTAGGCAAGTTCCGCTGAAAGGGCTTCAGGGTCCAGAATCTCGATTTTCTGACGCGCGGATTTGATCACCCCACCCTTGGCAAGCTTGCTGATCGCACGGCTGACCATTTCACGGTTGGCCCCGATCGATCCGGCAATCTCGGCATGTGTCGGCGCATTTTCGATCACCGCGCCGCGGGTCAGCTTTCCTTGCTCTGCTGCCAGCCGCAGAAGGTATTTGGTGACACGTTGTTCGACCGAAAGCGTGGTCATTTCCATATTGCGCCGCGTCAGGGCGCGGATGCGTTTCACCAGATTAAGCGTGATCCGTTCCCGCAAGACCGGGACGTCGTTGAACAGCCGCATGAAGCTTTGGCGTTTCATGGCCAGAACGGTGGCGTTGGTCTTGGCCACAACGGCAAGCGATCGTGGCGTGCCATCAAAGGCTGCAAGTTCGCCAAAGTAATCCCCCACGGGAAACCGCGAGAACACGATCTCGCGTCCCTGCGTCGTCCAGTAGACAGCGAGCAGCGACCCGGAAAGCAAAAAATAGAGATCACGGGACTCGTCATCCTGATCAATAATTGTCTGCCAAGGCACAAGAGACTGTTCGGTGACCTCCAATGCGACGCCACCGAAGTCGGCGGGCGTCAGCCCATCAAACAGAGGCAGGCGATAACAAAGCAGCTTTTCGGGGGTCATGGGTTTGCCAGCATGGCAACTGCAATCTGTCTTTCAGGCGGGTCTGCCAGAGGGTCAAGATCATCGATGGCCTGTTGCAGCTGCAAGGGGCGAATTTCATCCCAGCGCATCTGCTCCAGACGTGCCCGCAATAGCCAGAGCCTAGCGCCCTGCTTGCTTGCCACGGCAGCGGCCTGCCTGCGGAACCGGGACGCCCCGGAGTTCCCCCCCTGCGCGTCGCAGATTTGCGCGTGCAGGCGCAGCACCTCCGGATACCAGCAATGCAGCCCGTTTGCCGCGTTCTCGCGCACTGCCCGGAGCGAGGACTGATAGGCCTCGTCACCTTTGCCATGTTTGGCGAGCGCGCGCGCATAATGCGCACGAAAATACGGCAAACCCACATGCGCGCCGATGCTTTCATGCGCCGCGATGATCCGCTGAAAATCGCCAAGGCCGTCTTTGCTGTCGCTTGCTGAGGGGTCCATGACATGAAGCCAGGCGCCACCGGTCACCTGCCAGAAAACGGCGGCTTGGCGCTCTGCCGTTTCCATTCCCAGCCGAATGCGCCCCAAGGCCGCATCATGCTGACCGGCGTAAAACAGCGGCACAGCCCCCCAGATCTGGGCCCAGGGATGCATGACCGGAATGTTCAACAACTCCTGATGCGCATCGGTTTCGGCCATCAGTTGTGAAATGAGCTGGGTATCACCACAGATGGCGCGTGTGACACATTCGAACATTTGCGCGGCGGCAAAGGTATCGGCGCCGTAGCGTGAAATCATCGCACCATGCCGTGCGAGGTCATAATGCGCGCGCAGGGTATGGAAGGCGGCTGACGCCTTGCGAAAGTTACCCGTGTAGAAATGCAAGCATGTGTCCACATTAAGCGACGCCAGCAGAACTTCGTCGTTTTCAGTACCCGCCCTTGCCACATCGCGCAGCATGTCGCTGAACTGATCGGCAGCACTCTTGTCGCCAGAAATGACCGCATGCGTGAAACCGCCGTAAAAGGCTGGGCCGTTCGCGGCAGAACGTGTTTTCTGGCCACCCGCAAGCTTTGCGACGGCTTCAAAAGCCTCTTTGACGGGGGCGGCAGTAAAGCCCTGGTTCTGCATGCGGATCGACCCCAACGCGGAATGACACACAATTTCCAGTGCGCGCAGGTTCTGGTCTGGCGGAGCCTGTGAACACAAGGATATCGCGGCAAGAACATTCGCCTCTGCATCCTCGAACGCACCTTGAAACAAGGCCCATTGGCTGACGGCAAGATAATTTTCAATCGCTGGGATAAGCTGTCGGGATCGGCTCAGGTGTGTGGTCAGCAAGGCCGGGTTTCGGCTGACCGCATCAAAGTGGTGTTCCTGAAGATAGGCCGCTATTTGCGCGTGATAGGTGGCCCGCCTGTTGCGGAGCAAACTGTCATAGGCGGCCTGGTGCAACAATGCGTGAACGAAAGCCCATTGCCCGTCAGCAACCTTTTTCAGCACCCCTTGCCGGCAGGCGCGATCAAGATGGGCGGTCAGGGGCGCATGTTCTGGCGCAATAATATCCAACAGCTCCAGCGTAAAGGAATTGCCGATCACGGATGCGCATTGCAGGACCGGCTTGGCAGGTCCGGTCGCATCGATCTGATCTGCCAGGATATCCCTGAGCGCACCCGGCACGTCCGGCGCCGTCGTGTGGCCGGATGTGCCGCGTTTGAACAGCTGTTCGATAAAGAGAGGAATCCCCGCGGCCTGGGCGATCACCCTGGCGCGATTTTCCGTGGCGATCTCGCCGTCGGACAATACGTCGAGCATGTCTGCCGCTTCGGTGTCGGTCAGCGGCGCCAGTGAGATGACCTCGATTGGGCAGTGGCCCAGATATTCGCCGATCCTGGTGGTTTCGCGGCTGGTCATCAGGATCTGCTGGCCCCTGCACCTGACATTCATGAGCATGTGGACAAGCACGCCGAAACTGGCGTTATCCAGCCAATGCAGGTCTTCAAAAATCAGCAATCCATTTGGCTGTGCAGCGTTGATTGCCTGCCAGAGACTGTCTTCGATCAATGACTTGAGGGCAAAATTGCTGCGTTCTGTCAGAAGGCTCTGCCCGTCTTGCAACCCCAGCACAAGCGCCAGGGCGCGCAGCGCATCATCCGAGAGTGACGGGAATGTCGTGCGAAGGTCCTGCAACGCCGGCAGTTTGCAGCCGACCTGATCCATGAGCCATTTGCTGAAGGGTTGGTAGCTGCTTGGCGTCTTTACACCGTCTGCGGCAATCGTCGTCACGGTATCTGCGGTGTTGGCCAGGCGCCTGGCCAGCGCGGATTTTCCGATGCCCGCCTGCCCGGTCAGTAACACGGGGACATCGCAGGTGGTGATTTGTTCCAGCGCCGCACTGCGGCCCACGAAAGCCGATGGATCGTCCGGGTCAAAAGGTTGGCCGGGAAGCGGCTGGTAAAGGGTCTGCGCGTCGGCAAAGCCCTTCAGGGTTTCATGGGAAAATTCCCGCGTGGCAAACCCGCCGCGCAGCAAGCTCTTGGTGCTTTCAGAAATCAACACCGTACCGGGCGGAGCCCTTTGTTGTATCCGTTGGGCCAGCGTGGTGACCATCCCGGTCGCGCGGGGAAGGTTGTCATCGCCGCCGCCGGCACGCACTGCGGCCTCACCTGTCGCGATGCCGACGCGCAGCTCCATGGTGATGCCGTCACTGTGTCCTGCGTCGATTTCGTCAAGCGCGGTCATGGCCGCGTTCACAGCCTTGGAGGCCGCAAGTTCGCCACCATGTGCAAGACCAAACAGGGCGACGACACCATCACCAAGGTATTCAGTGACCTCGCCGCCGTAAGCATCCACGATCGCGCGGGCCTGCGCATAGAATTCTGCCAGCCATTGTTGCAGGTCTTCGGGGTCTGCGGTGCTTGCCACAGTGCTGAACCCGACAATATCCATGAAAAGCGCGGTAATCTGCCGGCGTTCGCCGGGGGTCGTCACCGTCTGCCCCGCTGTCAGGTCGTCCATGGTCTTACCCGTACTCCTCCAGCGCACACTATATGCGTGTTTTCACAGCTTCCAAGCGCGTAATGCGCGAAGACCTGGGCGACATAGGAAACCGGCTTGCCGATCTTGATCCGCTAGGGGCGCTGCCCATTGTGAACTTCAATTTCCTGTTCGGCCCGCGCGCGCAATTCGGCGCGGATGATCTTGCCAGTGGTTGTCATGGGCATGTCGTCGATAAATCGCACGGCGCGGGGGTACTCATAGGCGGCAAGTCTGGATTTTACATGGTTGGCGATGTCGCGGGCCATGTCGTCGGATGGATCATGACCATGGGCGAGCTGGATGTAGGCGGTCACCACCGCACCGCGGACCGGATCGGGCTTGCCCACGACGCCGGCAAGTTGCACAGCGGGGTGGGTAAGCAGGCAATCCTCGATCTCAGCCGGGCCGATGCGATAGCCGCCGGAACTGATGATGTCGTCGTCGCGCCCGATGAACCGAAAGCGGCCAGTGGGGGTCTTGCAGCCCTTGTCCCCGGTCAGAAGCCATTTTTCGCCAGCGACAATGATGAATTTTTCCGCCGTTGCCTCTGGATTGTTCCAATATTCCAGAAACATCACAGGGTCCGGCGCGCGCACGGCGATGCTGCCTTCCTGACCGATGTCGCAAGACGTGGCAGTGCTCTCATCGATCACATCGACGGTATGGCCCGGCACGGCAAACCCCATGACACCGGGTTCTGCCGGCTCCAGCGCGGCACAGGAGGATACAATCATATTGCATTCGGTCTGGCCGTAGAATTCATTGATCGTCGTGCCAAAGACCTGCTGACCCCATGCGATCAGCTCTTTTCCCAGGGTTTCGCCCCCGCTGGCAACGGACCGCATGGGAACCGGTGTATCGGGTGTATCCAGGCGCATCATTTTCAAGGCCGTGGGCGGGAGAAAGGCATTCTGGATACCCTGCCTGCGGATCAGGTCGAAAGCGGCCTTCGCGGTGAATTTGGCGAACCGGCAGGCCACCACTGGCACGCCGTGATGCAGGGCAGGCATCAGGACATCAAGCAGCCCGCCGATCCAGGCCCAGTCGGCGGGAGTCCAAATCCTGTCGTCGGGTTGCGGGAAGAAGTCATGGCTCATTTCCACACCCGGCAGGTGCCCCGGCAAGACACGATGGGCGTGCAAGGCACCTTTCGGCGCGCCGGTGGTGCCGGAGGTGTAGATCAGGATGGCAGGGTCGTCCGCCGTGGTGGGATGGGGGGCAAAGTCAGGGCGTTGGTCATCACAGAGCCGTTGGAAATCCTCTGCGATGCCCTGGCTCCCGTCGATGCTGAAAACCCGTTTCAGATCGGGCAACAGTGGCTTCAGTTCAGCGATCACAGCTGCACTCTGGGTGTTGGTGATGACGATGCTGGCACCTGAATCCCTGAGCCGGTGCAAGAGCGCTTCTGGACCGAAGAGGGTAAAAAGCGGCAAGGCTACGCAGCCCATTTTCAGAATCGCAACATGCGCGACCGCCGTTTCAAAACACTGAGGCAGCAGCACCGCGATTCTGTCACCGGGGTCGGCGGTTTGTGACAACAGGTTGGCCAGTTGACCGGAGCGATCGCGTAGCGCCCGATAGGTGAATGTCCTGGTCTCACCGAGCGGATCGACGTCAATGATGGCGCAGCGCTCTGGGGTCAGATCGGCGTGCCGATCGCAAATATCGACACCTATGTTGTAGTCTTCAGGGACGGCCCACCCAAAGCGATCCCGGGTTAGTGCGATAGTCGGGTATTTCTTCAGCATGACAGGCGAAAAATGAACGAACGTTCAATTATTGTCAAATGATGATCGATTGTAAGCGAAGGTCTGTGTCGCGCCATGGGTCTTGATGAGGTGTCACTTTACGCTCAGACTATGTCCTGAAATTGCCACGAAAGGCGGTGGCCGGTGACGCATATTCGCCCAATTTTCGCCACCAGGCGCCATTAGGAAAGAGTCATGCGTATCCTGATTGCCGAAGACGAGCCTGTTCTCGCCAGCCAACTGAAGAAAACACTGATGTCCGAAGGGCTTACCGTTGATGTCGCCATTGACGGTGCCGAGGCGCAGTACCTGGGCGAAACAGAACCCTATGATGTGATCATCCTGGACCTGGGCCTGCCCATCCGGGATGGGCTGACGGTTCTCAAGAACCTGCGCAGCGGCGGGAACGACACCTCGATCCTGATTCTGACTGCGCGAAATGACTGGACAGATCGTGTGGACGGGCTTGATGCAGGGGCAGATGATTATCTGACCAAACCCTTCCATATGGCAGAACTTTCCGCGCGGGTCCGCGCATTGATCCGCCGCAAGGCCGGCAAGGCGACACCGGTTTTTTCCAAGAACGAAGTGACGTTTGATACAAGGACCAACCAGGTTATGGTCGATGGTGTTCCAACCAATCTGACCTCACAGGAAATCGCGGTGCTGTCTTATCTTTTCCATAACTCAGGTCGGCTCGTGTCCCGGACGGAATTGTCCGATCACATTTATCAGCATGACGGAGATCGCGATTCCAACACGATTGCCGTTTTCGTGAACAGGCTGCGCAAAAAGCTGGGCAGTGACCTGATCGAGACGGTCCGTGGCAGAGGCTATGTGATCAAAGCGACCGCATGACATCGTTGCGCGCCCGTGCGGTGACGGGTGGCATCCTTTGGGCGGTTGCGATCATTGTCCTTGGGCTGGCGGGCCTGGCGTCTTATCTGTCATCACAAACGCAGGCCCGTTTTGTCGAAGTGTTGGAGACCCGTCATTCGCAGGCCATTGTGGCCGTTTCAAACAACAGCGATGCGGCAAGCGATCTGGTGCGCGCCATCGGCGATCTGGTTTATCAGGTGCCAAACTCCGGCCAGTATTGGCAGGTCGAAAGCGCCGATGGGACGATTTATGCCTCTCCCTCCCTGGGGGAGGAACGGCTGCCGCGCCCGACCGGACGCTCGTTTGAGCGCTTGAGGAGAGAATTCACCGGACCAAATGCAGAGCCTGTCTTTGCCTTCGGGCAGTGGGTGACCGTCCCTGATGGCTCGACTTGGCATGTTCAGGTGGCCTCGTCGCTGAGCAGTTTTGAGCAAGAGCAGGCCGTCCTGCGCAATACCCTTTTGACAGCCTTTGCCTTTGTTTCCCTTGCCAGTGTGCTGGCAGCGCTGATGCAGGTTGCCGTGGTTCTTCGGCCACTGAACCAACTGCGCCAGGAAGTGTCCGGCAGATGGGAGCAGGAGGACGGGTTGGAGGTTGCAAGCTATCCGGTTGAGGTGGCCCCACTGGTCAATGACATCAACACCCTGATGGAGCGCAACCGCGATATCATGCGTCGGTCCCGCAGGCAGGCCGCTGACCTTGCCCATGCGATCAAGACGCCCTCGGCGATCATGCGCAATGAACTGGATACATTGATGTCCCAAGGTGCTGACGTACAAGAGGCGACCGATGCTCTGGATCGTCTGGATGCGCAGCTCAGACGGTCATTTGCGCGGATGCGGGCAGATGGGACAGATGCAACGGTGGGCGTAGCCACGGACCTGGATACATCGTTGGGCCGGATGCGGCGCGCGTTCTCTGCCCTCGCCCGCAATGAAAGCAAGACGTTCAAAGCGACCTATGCCGAAGGGCTGCGGGTGCGGATGGATCAGAGCGATTTCGAAGAGGTGATGGGCAATCTGCTCGACAACGCTCTCAAATGGGCCACATCCGAGGTGCGACTGGATGCGGGACAAACGCCCGACGGGCAAATCATGATTACGATCAGCGACGATGGCCCCGGCATTCCGAAGGAAGAGCTTGAAAAGGCAACGCAAAGCGGCCAGCGTCTTGATACGTCAAAACCTGGCACGGGCCTTGGTCTGGCGATTGCCCATGACTTGATCCACGCCTATGGCGGCAAGATAATCCTGTCCCGCGACGATGATCTGGGTGGCTTGGCGGTTCATATGCGCCTGCCTTTTGCCACGGCCAAGCGCAGCGACTAGCCCCGGTTGAACAGCCCGCGCATTGCGCGTCCGACGAGGCCGCTGACGGCGGGCTTTTTGACGGCATGAAATGGCAGCGGGCGGCAGACTTCGATGGCAGCGACACCGACGCGCGCGGTCAATGCGCCGTTGATCACCCCTTCGCCGAACCGTCTTGATACTTTCGACAACACGCCGCCACCGGCGACTGACCCAATCAGGTCGTCGCCAACCGCAACGGCGCCCGTCGCCACAAGATGCGTCAGAACCGTTCGTGTCAGCCGCCAACTGCCCAAGGTCCCCGCCCGCCCGCCATAGATTTCCGCTATCCGCCGGATCATCCGCAGGTTCGCGGTGAGGGCGGTGAAAAGGTCGGCCAGCGCAAGGGGAACTATGGCCGTTACGGTTGCCACCTGCCGCGCTGCGGCCTCGACCTCGCGCTGGGCGCGGGTGTCGAGTGGCCCAAGAAGCGCAGTTTCAGCAAGACCCAACAGACCATCGGCATCCAGCACTTCGTGTTGCCGTGCTGTCAACTCGGCCCGTCCCCAGGCCGTATCTTCGCGATTGCCGTAAAGCGATTCGAGGCTGCCAACGACGCCCCGGGCCTCATTGAGGTCCAGCGAAGCGAGTGCGCCAGCCGCCTGATGTTGAATGCTGTCAAGTTTGCGCAAGCGACCAAAGGCCGCCAACTCGCGCAGGCCAATCACCAGCACGACCAACAGCAAAATCCCGATCAGACCAGTTGCGATACCGCCCAGAATGGGCGAACGGGCCAGCAGGCCGGTCACATAATCCCATGCCGCCAGCGACACGACAAAGCCCACAAGCGCGACCATGACCGTCCAGAACCACCGCGCCAGCCGCGAGGGGCGGCGCGTGGCAAGGGCTGCGACCTGTTGCATTGCGACCCCCTGGGGCGGGTCGAGGTCATCCACGACAGCCGGAGCTGCATCTGGCTGCGCATCCTGGGTGCCATCAAGGTCAATCAATACAGGGCCTTGTGTCATAGCCGATCTCCCAGCAGGAACTGTGCGGCCTTGTCCAGCCGGATATGGGGTGGTCCGTCGCCGGGCCGCAGGGTCAGCGGTGCGGGGGCGAAATCCATGATGCTATAGTCCGCGTCGAGCCATTCGTGTGATCCCTCCCGTGCGGGTGTCAGCAATTGCGCGGGGTCCGACGGAAGCTTGCCGGGGTAGAACGCCGCTTGTTTGCTGGACGCCAGCAGGCGACCGCGAACCACATCCAGCGGGCCGTTCTCGTGAGGAACCGTTTCTTCGACCGTCGTGCGCAGGGCGGCGATCGACATGGCGGCGGTCTGCGCACCGGCGAAATCGGCGCGGTCCTTCGCCTCGCGCAGCAGCGCCTTTGTGATGGCTGTCAGTTGCGGGTGTTGGCTGTGATGCAGGTGGTCTGCCTTGGTGGCGGCGAAAAGGATTTTCTCGATCCTGCGCCCCCGGAATATGCGACTGAGAAAAGCGTTACGACCCGGGCGAAAGGCACCAAGGATACGCGCCATGGCGCTGCGCAGGTCATCAAGGGCAGGAGGGCCGGCATGGATCGCGCCCAGCACATCAACCAGCACAATCTGGCGGTCGATCCTGGCAAAGTGATCCCGAAAGAAGGGCCGCACGATGTTACGCTTGTAGCTTTCAAACCGCCGCTCGAACTCGCGCCCCAGTGATCCGCGGGGATAGCGGGTATCTGGAAGCGGGGCAAAGGTCAGGACAGGCGATCCGGCAAGGTCGCCCGGCAACAGGAACCGACCAGGAGAGCAGTCCGAGAACCCGGCCCTGCGTGCGACTTGCAAATGGGCGGTGAAGCGTTCGGCAAGAACCAGCGCCTCGGGTTCGTCAATTGGCACGGTTGGGTCTACCCCGGCCACCAGCGCCACATAGTCATCCCCTCCGGGGCGTCCTTTTGCACGGTCCAAAGCCGCTTGCGACCATTCAGCATAGGTTTGATCCAGCAGCCCAAGGTCCAGCAGCCATTCTCCGGGATAATCGACAATGTCGATATGGACGGTACGCGGACCCGAGATACCAGACAGCAGCCCGCTGGGTTGTACCCGCAAAGAAAGCCGCAATTCACTGATCTGGCGTGTGCCGTCAGGCCAGCCGGGCTCTGGAGCGGTGAGTTGCGACAGATGAGCCTCGTAATTGAAGCGCGGCACGGTGTCGTCGGGCTGAGGTTGCAGATAGGCGGCGCGGATTGCGCCGTTCGCCGCCGCCTCCAGTTGCGGCATGCGCCCCCGGTCCATCAGATTGGCGACCAGCGAGGTGATGAACACGGTTTTGCCCGCTCGCGACAATCCAGTCACCCCCAGCCGGATCACAGGATCGCTGAAGGGCGCCGTCAGCGCGCCGCCCACACCCTCGGCGGTGCGGGTGATCTGATCTGCGATTGTGGAAATGCCCAAGGTGATGCCTTTCAATGCCTGACAGCAAGATAGGGGCGGTCATGCGCGATGTGTAGGGATTGATTTTGTCCCATGCTCCGCCTAATCGGAACCCATGCCCCGTTTTGCCCTTCTTGTTGAATATCACGGCGCGCCCTTCGCGGGGTGGCAGCGGCAAGCCGATCAGCCGTCGGTGCAAGGGGCCATCGAGGCGGCATTGGCCAGGCTGGAACCGCGTGACCACACGATTGCAGCCGCCGGGCGGACCGATGCGGGCGTGCATGCCCTGGGTCAGGTTGCCCATTGTGATCTGGAGCAGGACTGGGACCCGTTTCGCCTGTCAGAGGCGCTGAATTACCACCTGAAACCTGCGCCTGTGGCGATCTTGGATTGTGCCATGGTGGCAGACGACTGGCACGCGCGGTTTGACGCGGTTGAGCGGCAGTATCTTTTTCGCCTCATCTCACGCCGTGCGCCGCTGACGTCAGAGGCGGGGCAGATGTGGCGGGTGAACCATCCGCTGGATGCGGAGGCCATGCAGGCCGGGGCGGATCAGTTGATCGGGAACCATGATTTCACGACTTTCCGGTCGTCGATCTGTCAGGCGAAAAGCCCGGTCAAGACTTTGGATGAGTTGCGCATCGAGGTCGTGCCGTGTGCGGTGGGGACAGAGTACCGCTTTCACGTCCGTGCGCGGTCATTCCTGCACAATCAGGTGCGGAGCTTTGTCGGCACGTTAGAGCGGGTGGGCGCGGGGGCCTGGACGCCCGATGATATAGGCAAGGCCTTGGCGGCAAAAGATCGAAGCGCCTGTGGGCCGGTCAGCCCGCCGCATGGGTTGTACCTTGCCGGGGTGGGATACCAGGAGCATGTTTTCCGTTGAGTTGGCCTGATATCATTGCGGCAAACTGGTTTGCGCGTGGGGTTATACCTGCGACAACTACGCGGAAGAATAGCGGTGAGGCAAAATGACACAGAATGCAATTCTTGTGGCCACTGAAAGATCCGGGACAAATTTCTTTTTGGATGTTTACGCACAGATCGTTCCGAACAGTTTGGCCTTCCGCGAAATCTTTCGATCACGCGGCGACAGTTTTGTGGGCGTAAAGAAACTGACAGGTTTCGGGCAAGAACGGACGATGGACCTGACCCTGAACGAGCCGCTGACGCTATGGCAGACGATGGAGCGCGACGCCGCGCAAATGGACCACACGGTCATCGCCAAAATCTTCTATGATCATGCGCCGAACCATCCGGATCTCTGGAGGTATCTGCGCGACAACAACCGCGTGATCCATCTCATTCGCCGAAACCCGTTCAACGCGCTGCTGTCCCGCCATGTCGCAAACCAGGTCAAGAAATGGCGTCAGGAAAAGCAGGATGCAATAGTGCCAACGCCCACCCCGTTTGAATTGCCGCGTCAGCGTGTTGAAACTTATTGTGCGTGGCATAAAGAGCAGGTCGAAATGACGCGTTCATTCTTCGCAGGAGCCGATTTTCACGAAGTTTTCTATGAGGATATCGGCAAGAATGACCAGAGCTGTGCCGATGCGGTGTCACGTATTACCGGTGTTGCAATTCCCCCCGGTGGGATTGCCTCAAATCTGGTGAAGCAAAAGAGGTTCACGAATGAAGACATTCTGACAAACTACGATGACCTCAGGGATTTGGATCAATTCACCTATTGAACATGAGGAGCGCCGGTAGCGCTAATCATTGTCAGTCAGCCCTGCACCGGCGCCATCCAGACGCGAGCTTTCGGTTTCGGGGACATAGGTTCTTGCGGCCAGATCGGACCAGATCTGCCAGTCGCCTGGCGCAATGGTCACGGGTTTGCAAACGCCTTGCGGCACGGTCGCATCGCTGCGCGTCACCGTTGCCCCGTCCCAGTGATGGGCAAGGCCGCTTTCTGACAGAAACGCCCCTACTAGGGCGGCATGGGCCACATCAGCGAGGATCGCCTTGCTGCAGCCCATCGCAAAGGCGTCGCGCAGGATGGGTCCGATCAGGGCCGCCGGGCCTTGAACGACCTCGACATTGCCGTCATGCCACCTGACATTCACTGGAACGATGGGTTCCTGAAGTGCCGCGGTCACCGGGGCGATGCTGTCCCCGGTTCCGGCAAGAAATGCCGCAACCTGTCCGAGGTCCTCGGCCTGCCCAACAGGAACGCCGGCGCCGCGCGCGGCCTTCTGAACCATGCCCGCGACCTCATTGAGAGACCACATCAGACGGTCGCGACTGGCAACCACCAGTCGTCGGGGTTGTCGAGCTCATCAAAAAGAGGTGCGCCCTGGGCAAGGGTGATCCGAGTCCAGCGGTCTGATTTGGGGTCGAACTTGCCCGCGCCAAAGAAGGCCAGCTTGCAGCGCAGGATGTCGATGGGCAGGCAGGCTTCGCCAATCAGGTTGTCGCGGATCTCTGCGTAAGGGTGGCGCGCCAGCGATTGCACGCGCCTTGCGGCAGCGCGGTGGCGGGGATGCCGGGCGAGGAACTGGCCGACGGGGGTGGCGTCGCCTGTGACATCGTCCGCCAAAGCCTTCACCTGCCGTCCGATGTCGAGAGGGGATTCAAGCTCTGCCCCCGGTTCCAGATGTCGTTTGCCCAGCCGCGGCTCAAGCTTTTCCTCAGAGACGTACCAGAACTGCGCAGATCCCGCGGGAGCATCATAATCCACGTCGCAGGCCCAATCCCAGTCCCTGTCAATCAGCGCCTTGAGGTCGGCGCAGGACATCGCCGGGTCAAGCTCTGGCACGAAAGATGTGGCCATGCAGTCGGCCAGCCCATCGACAAGATCGCCAAATGGTTCCAGCACGAGCGCAGCGATCAGCTCTTGCGTGTCAATCGACCAACGGGCGCTGTCGGTGATGATCTGATCGATCGGGTGCCGGGCTGTCATCGCCTCTGGCGTCAGTGTGGCGGCAAATTCCGGCCAGTCCCGGCGCAGCGTGTCAATCCGCCGGGCAGCGATTTCATCTGGTACATTCCATTCGGACAGATACTGCGCTGCGCGCGCCACAAGGTCGTAGATACGCCCGATCTGATCCTCATTCAGGCTGGGGACTGCGCGGACACGAGCGATGGCGGTTTCGCGCACGGACATCCATGCGTCCAGCAAAAGCGGGTGATTGACCAGGAAAGGCGCCATGCCCAGCCCGGTGGAATTTCCGATCCCAAGGTGCCGCTTGGCATCGCGCGACAACGTGCCGCCGCCGACGTGTTCGGCCAGATCGTGGGTAAACCCGCGGATCAGCCAGATGGTCAGCATCTCGGCCATGAAGGGGCCGCCCATGCCCGGGCGGTCAGCGATATGCCCGCGATCGGCAATGCCGAATTTGCCGTTACCGTAAACAGCGGTGGTGCGCATCAGATAACCGGTGGCGCGGATTTTCTGCGGGTCGGGCTGCCTGCCCGCCTTAAGCGCATCGGTAACGTGATCGAAAAGCCGAATGGATTTGTTCGCGCGGCTCAGCACCAGATCGCGGGCGGTAAAGCGGGCGGCCTCTTGTTTGGGCGCGGTGGCAACGATCCGGTCGATTTCGGCCTGATCGGGGATCCCGTCATAAAGCACATAGGTTGTATCCCAGGCGGTCGCGATCACCCGATCTGTGCGCATCTGCGGGGGCAGATCGGTTGAGACAGCGATCAGGGCGTAATCATAGCCGCCAAAACGCAAGGTATAGACGGCATGCCCAAAGCCCGGCGCGTCCATCTCCCAGACCGGGCGGGCGACATGCACGTCATCCGCAGCCAACGCCCGCATCAGGGTACGCAGGAAAGACAGGCGGGTTGGAAAGGCGGCTCCCATCCGGCGCAACCGCATCACCGATGAGGGCGGTCGCAGCGGCATCTGTGGCGGGGGCGCGAAATCTTTCATGCGCTGCAATCTAGCCCCAAGATGTGCTGTCACATAGTGCAAAAACGACGCATTCTGTCGAAGTGATTGGTAAATTCCAGGCGGCCCGGATAAACCCGGTGGAACGATGGCCGCGTGACAGCGCTGAGACAGTCAGGAGGCGAATTGCTATCATGCTGAAACATTTGTGCGCAGCGCTGCTTTTTCTTGCAACATCGGCCGCCGCACAGGATGTTCGCCTGATATCTGACGCCGCCCGCAGCGCGCTGAATGATGCGTCGCTCTTGCGCGCGCTTGAGGATAACGCCGCCCCACAGGACTATATCGCGGCGGCGCGTGCTGATTATCGCCGGTTGCTGACTGCGCTTTACGCTGCCGGATATTACAGCGGCACCATTTCGATCACCATCGATGGTGTCGAGGCAGCGAGCATTGCCCCGCTCGCCGCGCCCGGCGCGATCGATGAGGTTGTGATTGCCGTTGAGCCCGGACGCCGCTTCACATTTGGCGATGTTCGGATTTTCCCCTTGCCGCCGCAAACGACACTGCCTGACGATCTGGGCCCGCGCCGTACTGCGCGATCCGCGCGCATCCAGTCCGCCGTTTCGGCAAGCATCGGCAGTTGGCGCGATCTGGGCTATGCGAGGGCCCGGGTGATCGACCAATCGATCACCGCCCGCCATGCTGAGGCCAAACTGGATGTCTCGGTCGGGCTGGACACCGGACCCCGCCTGCGGTTCGGCCCCATGTCAGTTTCCGGCAACCGGACGGTGAGCGATGCGCGTCTCCGGCAAATCGCCGGATTGCCGGTGGGCGAGGTCTATTCCCCGCAGGCCCTTGCCGCCGCAGAGCGCCGTTTGCGTAGGACAGGCACCTTTGCAAGTGTCGCTCTTAGCGAAAGTGACGTGATCGGCCCCGACGATACCTTGCCGATTGACGCATTGATGTCAGAGGCCAAGCCGCGCCGTATTGGGTTCGGGATCGAGATGTCATCCATTGAGGGGCTGACGCTTTCGTCCTTCTGGCTGCACCGGAACTTTCTGGGCGGGGCAGAGCGGTTTCGTGCAGATGCCGAGGTTTCGGGCATCTCGGGTGAAACCGGCGGCATTGATTACCGCCTGGGCGCGACATTCACCCGTCCTGCCACATTTGGTCCCGACACGGACTATTACCTGAGTGCCGAGGTTTCGCGCGAGGATGAGCCGGAGTACCTGCTGGATAAAATCGCCATCGAGACCGGGTTTTCGCGAATCCTGAGCGATGATCTGACCTTGCAGGCCGGTGTCGGCCTCTTGCGCGCCCGCGAAGAGACCTCGCTGGAAACCCGCACCTATACGCTGCTGACCCTGCCACTGGATGCGACCCTGGAAAGACGCGACGTCCCGTCGAATGCAAAAGACGGGTATTACATCGATGTCAGCGCAACACCGTTCATCAGCGTTGATGGGGATATCAGCGGGGCGCAGCTTTATGGTGATATGCGGGGCTATGTGACACCGGGCGAGCAGGAAAGACTGACACTTGCCGGCAGGATGCAGCTTGGCAGCGTTGTGGGCGCGGGGCTGGCAGAGGCGCCCGCCGATTTTCTGTTCTACTCCGGCGGAGGCGGCACTGTGCGCGGGCAGCCCTATCAATCTTTGGGCGTGGCGGTGCAGGACGGACCAGACACTGTGACCGCGGGCGGCGTTTCATTCATCGGGGCGCAACTGGAAGCCCGCATGACGGTTCGCGACAAGGTCTCGCTGGTTGGATTTTATGATTTTGGTCAGGTCGGGACCACATCGACGCCCGGTGAAGATGGCGATTGGCACGCTGGTGCAGGCTTTGGCCTGCGCTATGACACCGGAATCGGTCCGATCCGGCTTGATTTGGCGACACCGGCCAGCGGCGACAACGCAGGCAAGAATTTGCAGGTCTACATCGGCATCGGGCAGGCGTTTTGAAGCGGTTTTTGATCATATGTGCGCTTTGCCTCGCCCCTCTTGCGGCCTTGTCGCAGACACAAGAGGACGAGGACAAAGGTTACCTGACCGAACTGATCGAGGAGAACCTTTCGGGCGTCAGCCGCGAGGTCAATATCCAGGGGTTTGAAGGCGCGCTCAGCTCTGAGGCGACGATCGAGGCTCTGACAGTCGCGGATGCACAGGGCGTCTGGCTGACGCTGGAAGATATCGTGCTGAGCTGGAACCGTGGTGCGCTGCTACGGGGCGCCATTGATGTGCAAGAGCTGAGCGCGGCGCGCATTGTCGTTTCGCGCCCGCCGGTGCCTGAGAATACCGGACCATCACCCGAAGCGCAGCCGTTTTCCTTGCCGGAATTGCCTGTCAGCGTGGCCCTTGATCAACTGCGCATCGACCGCGTTGAACTGGGAGAGGCGTTCCTGGGCGAACCGATCGCCGTGTCGCTGAACGGGACGGCTGGGCTGGCCGATGGCGAAGGGGCCGCCAACGTGATTGCAGAGCGTCTGGACGGAATGGCCGGGACGTTCGAAATCGATGGCAGCTTTGTCAACGCAACACGGGTGCTGGACCTGCTTTTGAAACTGGAGGAAGGGCCTGATGGCATTGCGGTGCGCCTGCTTGATCTGCCCGGGCGGCCCGCGGTGAAACTGGAGGTTGCGGGCAATGCGCCGCTGGAGGATTTTCAGGCGACTTTGGCGATTGCCACGGACGGGCAGGACCGCCTGACAGGGACCTTTGGCCTGGCCTCGACCGAAGGCGATCAGCGCATTGCGCTGGATGTGGGCGGTGATATCTCGCCTTTGTTTGCGGCTGAATACCAGGGCTTCTTTGGCGACGATGCCCAACTTGCCGCCGAAGCGATCCGCGCGGCGGATGGCCGCGTTGATATCCGGCGGCTGGAACTGGATGCCGGGCGGGTTTCTCTGAATGGTGCAGTTTTGATTGATAGCCAGGGGTGGCCCGCGCTGATTGATCTGACCGGCGGCATCACAGCTTTGGGCGATGAACCGGTGTTATTGCCTTTGACGGGGCCGCAGACCTTTGTGGATGGCATGGCGCTGGCGATCAACTATGATGCCGATGTGTCCGATACCTGGCGGGCGGATATCAGCGTCGCGGGGTTTGACCGGCCCGGACTGGGGATTGGCACGCTGCGCCTGCAAGGCGGCGGATTGCTGCGGTCCGGCAAGGGCGCGCAAGAGGGCCTCGTGACGGCCAATCTTGCCTATGGCGCGACCGGACTGCAACTGAGCGAGACGGGCGCATCGGAGGCTTTTGGCAATGACATCGGCGGCGCTTTGATTGCAACGCGCCCGGAAGGCGGACTGACCGAGATTTCGCGCTTCACTCTGAGCGGAGCAGGGCTTGAGGCAAGCGCGACAGGCACGATTGCAGGCGCGGATGCGGGGTTCCGGACCACAGCAAACATGAATGCTGAAATTGCCGGGCTTGAACGGTTTTCGACCCTGACTGGCAGGGATTTGGGGGGTGCCGCCGAGGTGGCGGTTCTGGCCGACATGACCCCGTTGGAGGGCCTTTTTGATATCGTGCTGTCCGCGCAAACCCGTGACCTGGCCCTTGGAACCCCCCAGGTTGATCGCGTTCTGGCGGGCGTTGGCACGATTGCGGCAACAGCGGTGCGCGATGCAAACGGCACCCGGCTGGAAAGCCTGCGTGTGCAGACCGATGCTGCAAGTCTGCGCGCGAGTGCGGATTTGACCAGCGCGGGGTCCGTGGCCAGCGTGAACGCCAGTTTGCGGGATCTGGCGGTGATTTTGCCCGACCTCTCTGGTCCTGCCGTGTTGGCGGGTGACGTGACCCAAGGCACGGACGGCAGCATTGATTTCGCGCTGAGCGGCACCGGCCCGGCGGCGACGTTTCAAACCGAAGGGACGGTCACCCCGGCCGAGCGCGGGTGGATGGTAAATGCCGCGATGGCAGCCGATGTAGGTGATCTGTCGCGCTACGCGGCCCTGACGGGGCGGCCACTGTCAGGCGCGGCGCGCGTCAGTGCCAGTGGCGTTCTATCTGGCGACGGTCAGCGCTTTGATCTGAATCTGAGCGGCGAGACGCAGGATGTGGTCACGGGGGTCGCGCGGGCCGATCCGTTTCTCGATGGCAAAGGGGTGTTCAGCACGGGACTCTCTCGGCTTGATGCAAACCGGTTCGGGATCGCCGATCTTGCGGTCGAAACGCCCGCGATGGTGCTGCGCGGTGATGCGGATGTCTCGCTTGAGGCCGCGACCACGGCGGACCTTGTGTTTCGTATCAAGGATGCCGCCCTGCTTGATCCAAGCCTGAGCGGGCCGATCACGATGGATCTTGATGCCGCGCCTGCGATTGATGATGCAACCGATGTCACAGTGCGCATTCTGGGGCCTGGTACCGATGTGGCGCTTGATGCGCGTGTCGGCTCAGCGGCGGATGCGCGCGAAGTGACAGGTGAATTGGCGGCACAGGTGGACAGTCTTGCCACCTATGCCGCTCTGATCGGGCAGCCCGTGACGGGTCAGATTGATCTGACGGCATCGGGCAGCGTCTTGCCCGATCTGAGCCGCTTTGACACTCAGGTAAACCTGCGCAGCGAGGACCTGACGATTGGCAACCCGACGCTTGACCCGCTTTTGGCGGGCACCGGGCGCATCAATGCGACGATTGGTTTTGAAGATGATGTGCTGGCAGTCCGCACGCTTGAGATCTCGACCCGCGAAGTGTCCGTTGTTGGTGCGCTGAACGGGGCGTCAGGGTATGGCGAGGGGCGCTTCAATGCCAGTTTGCGAGATGTGGGTGTCCTGACCGATCAGATCAGCGGACCCGTGCGTGCAAGAGGGTCAGCATCATTGGATGAAAGCGGCAACTGGGGCATTGATGCAACCGGCACTGGGCCGGGCGGGCTGACCGCAGACATCCGGGGGGCCTTCAATCAAGACGGCAACCTGGACCTCGATGTTGGCGGCAGCGCCCCTCTGGCCTTGGCGAATGCAGCGCTTGACCCCCGCAGGCTGAGCGGGCTGGCGAATTTCGACCTCAGCGTGAATGGCCCGCCAGCCTTGTCATCCCTGAGCGGGCAGATCACGTTTTCTGACGGGCGACTGGCTGCCCCCAACCTGGGCGAGGCCCTGACCGATATCGGCGGGGCGGTAAGCCTGGCCAATGGGACGGCCCGGATTGATCTGCGCACCCGCGTCGAAAGCGGCGGCAGTATACGTATCAATGGCCCGGTGGCGCTGGCGGGCGACAATCAGGCGGATATCTCTGTCGAACTGAGCGATGTGGTTCTTCAGGACCCGGAACTTTATTCATCGCGGATCGCGGGATCCATCAATGTTGACGGTCCGCTGCAAGGTGGCGCGCGGATATCGGGGCGGCTGGAGCTGGGCCAGACCGATGTGCAGGTTCCGTCCTCTGCGATCAGTTCACTGGGTGATTTGCCCGAAGTCACCCATGTCGGTGAATCCGCTGCAGTCAGGCAAACGCTGGATCGAGCGGGGCTGCTGGGCGAACACGATGGGAACCGCGCGCAAGGCGGTGGCGGCGGCCGTGCCTTCCCGCTGGACGTCGTGATCGACGCCCCATCGCGGATTTTTATCCGCGGGCGGGGACTGGACGCTGAACTGGGCGGGCGCCTCACGATCGGGGGCACCACCGATGAGGTGATCCCCGAGGGCCGGTTTGATCTGATCCGGGGCCGCATTGATATATTGCAACAGCGGTTCGATCTGGATGAGGGCTCGGCCTCGCTTCAGGGGGATTTTGAGCCCTTCATCCGGCTGGTGGCGACCACGGAGACGGACAACGGCACCATCATCAGCATTATCGTTGAAGGCCCCGCAGGCGCGCCGGAGGTCAGCTTTGTCTCGGTCCCTGAGCTGCCGCAGGATGAGGTTCTGTCCCAGTTGATCTTTGGACGGGATATCGAAAGCATCAGCCCGTTGCAGGCCGTGCAACTGGCCTCTGCGATCAGCACATTGGCCGGGCGCGGCGGCGGGGCGCTTGACAGTTTCCGGCAGAATATCGGGCTGGATGATTTTGATGTGACCACGGATGAGGAGGGCAATGCCGCCGTGCGGGCGGGGGCCTATCTGTCCGAGAATGTCTATACCGATGTGACTGTCACCAGCGAAGGCAACACAGAGATCAATCTCAATCTTGACCTGACCCCGGAGATTACCGCCAAGGGCAGCGTCGATCAGGATGGTGAGACCGGCATTGGGGTGTTCTTTGAACGGGACTACTAGCGTTCTGAGTGGCGAACAATTTTCGCGAAAATTGTTCTGACGAAAGATTTTTAGCTAAAAATCTTTGCTACGCGCCCACCGCCAACACATGTTCCGCCTCGTGAAATGGGCAGGCGACCAGGTGATTGCCGCCGATGTCCATCAAATTTGGCCGTGCCCCGGCACAGGACGCCTGCGCCTTGGGGCAGCGGGTGCGAAAGACACAGCCCGATGGCGGGGCAAGCGGTGAGGGCAGCTCGCCTTGCAGGATCGGGCGGGACCGCGCCTTTTCCAGCACCGGATCAGGGATCGGGACCGATGCGATCAGCGCCTGACTGTAGGGGTGTTCGGGCAGTGTCGTCAGCTTGTGACTGTCGGCCGTTTCCATCACGCGCCCCAGATACAGCACCAGCGTCCGGTCGCTGATGTGTTTCACCACGCTCAGGTCATGGGCGATAAAGATCATCGACAGGTTCATGTCGCGTTGCAGTTCCATCAGCAGGTTGATGACCTGCGCCTGCACTGACACATCAAGCGCCGAAACCGGTTCGTCGCAGATGATCAGCTTCGGTTTGAGGATCAGCGCCCGCGCGATCCCAATCCGCTGGCATTGCCCGCCAGAGAATTCATGCGGGTATCGGTTAACCAGATTGGGAAGCAGGCCGACCCTCTCCATCAGCGCGCTTACCCGTTTCCTGACCTCCTTGCGCGGGGTGCCAGGTTCATGCGTTATCAGCGGTTCGGCGATGATTTCACCCACGGTCATGCGCGGGTTCAGCGCCGCCAGCGGGTCTTGGAAGATCATTTGCACATCGCGCCGGTGTACGCGCCGTTCACGGGCATCCATTCTGGCCAGATCCGCACCTTCAAAGAAGATGTTTCCGCCCGATGACGGGATCGTGCCGACAACGGCGCGGGCGATGGTGGATTTGCCAGAACCGCTTTCGCCAACGATGCCAAGGCATTCGCCGGGCTGGATATCGAAGGACACTTCCGACACAGCGTGCAGCTTGCGCGGCGGGGTCCATGGCCAGGAGCCGGGTTTGCGCACGTCAAAGGTGACCGACAGATTGCGCACGGACAAAAGCGGATCCATCACGCGACCTCCTGCGCAGGCAGATGGCATGACCGGCGGCGGTCGCTTGTTGTGACCAGACCGGGGCGCTCAACCGGGCATTTGTCCAGCACTTGTGCGCAGCGGGGCGAAAACGGGCAACCGGGGGGCAGGTTAGACATATCGGGGGGCTCGCCTGAGATCGTGATCAATTCCCCCTCGTCTTTGTCCAGACGCGGCACGGCCTTCAACAGGCCGCTGGTGTAGGGATGGGCGGGGCTGGCGAAGATATCATCGGTTGGGCCTTCCTCCATGATCTGCCCGCCGTACATGACCAGCGTGCGGTCGCAGAACCCGGCGACCACCCCCAGATCGTGAGTAATCAGGATGACGGCGGTGCCGAAATCCTGCCGGATATCGCCAAGCAATTGCATGATTTGCGCCTGCACCGTCACATCCAGCGCCGTCGTCGGCTCATCCGCGATCAGCAGGCGAGGCTGGCACAGCAGCGACATCGCGATCATGATCCGCTGCCGCATGCCGCCGGAAAACTCGTGCGGATACATCGTGACCCGCGCGCGGGCATCAGGGATGCGAACGGCATCGAGCATGCGCACGGCTTCGGTCATGGCTTGGGCCTTGCTGACCCCATTGTGCAGCATCAGAACCTCGGCCATTTGATCGCTGACCCGCAGATATGGGTTCAGCGAGGTCATGGGATCCTGAAAGATCATTGCCATGTCTTTGCTGCGGATCTTGTTGAATTCTCGCTGTGACATGGACAGCAGGTCCTTGCCGTCAAATCGCGCAATGCCGGACGCCCGCCCGTTTTTGGCCAAAAGCCCCATTGCGGCAAAAGCAGTCTGGCTTTTGCCTGACCCGCTTTCGCCCACGATTGCCAGCGTCTCACCCTTGTCGATGTTGAAACTGACGCCATTAACGGCGTATACATCGCCGTCGGCGGTATTGAACGTGACCATCAGGTCTTCGATTTCCAGCAACGCCATGTTCAGCGGTCCTTGGGGTCGAGCGCGTCGCGCAGCCCGTCGCCCACAAAGAAGAAGGCGAAGATGGTGACGACGAAAAAGAAAAGCGGATAGGCGATCTGCCAGTAATAGCCGAATTGCATGGTGCGCGAGCCTTCGTTGATCAGCGCGCCCAGTGATGTGGCGGGTTCCTGTACGCCGAGGCCCAGAAAGCTGATGAAGCTTTCAAAGATAATCATGTTGGGGACCAGCAGGGTCGCATAGACAATCACAATGCCCAGCAGGTTCGGCACGATATGGCGCAGGATGATCTTGCTGGGGCGCACACCGATGGCGATGGCGACCTCGACGAATTCCTTGTTCTTGATGGTCAGCGTTTGCCCCCGCGCAATTCGCGCCATGTCGAGCCATGAGATCAAGCCGATGCCGAGAAAGAGCATGAAGATGGAGCGCCCGAAAATCACCAGCATTAGGATCAGCACGAACATGAAAGGGATCGACATCAAGACGTCCACTATGCGCATCATGATTCCGTCTATCCGTCCGCCATAGTAACCAGCCGTGGCCCCATAAAGCGTCCCGACGACCACCGCGACCAGCGCCCCGACAATCCCGACCATCAGCGAAATGCCCGTCCCCTGGACCGTCCGCGCAAACAGATCGCGTCCGTTGCTGTCGGTGCCAAAGAAGTGGCCGTTTTCGATCGAAGGCACACCAAGATAGGCGTTGCTGCCAATCAGTGAAAAGTCAACGTAGTCGCCTTCATATTGCGCGATGAGCCCGCCGAACAATGCAAAGGCCGCGATACAGCCCAGCAAGATCAGAGAGATCACCGCGGCACGATTGCGAAAAAAACGAATGCGCGCGTCGGCCCAAAGGGACCGGCCCTTGACCTCGGCCAGGTGCATCTGGTCGGCGACACCTTCGACGGTTGCTCTGTCGGGAAACATCTTATCGCCTCCTTAGTAGCGGATTTTGGGGTCGATCCATGCGTAAAGGATATCGACCACAAGGTTGAACAGGATTGTCAGGGTACCCACCAGAATGGTGATCCCCATGATGACGGAATAATCGCGGTTGAAGGCAGAGTTGACAAAGAACTGGCCAATGCCACCGGTGGAAAAGAACACATCGATGATGACCGATCCGGTGATCATGCCCACGAACGCCGGCCCCAGATAGGACAGGACCGGCAGGATGGTCGGCTTCATTGCATGCCGCCAGATAACGCGGCGCATGGGCAGGCCCTTGGCCTGGGCGGTGCGGATGAAGTTGGCGTTCAGTACCTCAAGCATCGATGATCGTGTGATCCGGGCAATCGAGGCCATATAGGATGTGGACAATGCGATCACCGGCATGATCAGGAACTGCCATTGTCCGCCGCTCCAGCCGCCGCCGGGCAGCCAGCCGAGCCAGAGGGTGAATACCAGCAGAAGGATCGGCGCCATGACGAAATTGGGCAAGACCTGTGCCCCGATGGAAATGCCGACGGCGAAATAATCGATGAAAGAGTTCTGCTTGATTGCAGCTGCAACCCCGAGCGAGACGCCGACGGAGACGGCGACAACGAATGACCAGAAGCCGTAAGTAAGCGTCACCGGGAAGCCTTGGGCGATTACGTCGTTCACGCTGCGGTCCTTGTACTGAAAGGACGGCCCGAAATCGAACTGGGTGACAACGCTGAAAACGTAGTTGACGATCTGCTTCCAGAATGGCTGATCCAGCCCGTATTTCGCCTCGATGTTGGCCAGCACTTCGGGCGGCAGCGGGCGCTCGGAATTGAACGGGCCGCCGGGGGCGGCATACATCAGGATAAACGACAGGATAACCAGGATCAAAAGGGTCGGTATGGCCACGGCGAGGCGGCGAACGATGAAGCTCAGCATATGTCAGCGGTCCTCATGAGAGAGAAAACCGCGCCCCGACAGGGGACGCGGCCAATCTCAAAAGTGGTTACTGGGCGATCTTGTAGAGATCTTTCGAGTACCAGTTCTGCTCAAAGTTCTCATAAGGCCACCCTTCGAGGTTTTCCGCAAACATATCGACCGCGGCGTAGTGGTAGATCGGAATGATCGGCGTGTCCCGCGCAATGAATTCCTCAACCCGGTCATAGTTGGCCTGTGGGTTATTGGCTGTCTTGGCCTCTGCCAGTAGCGCGTCAACCTCGGGGTTGTTGTACTTGCTGTCATTGTAGCCGGAACCCGACTGCATCAGATCAAGAAAGGTGGAAGCCTCGTTATAGTCCGCGCACCAACCGCCGCGGGCTACATCAAAATCGCCGTTGGAACGCGCCTCCAGGAATGTCTGCCATTCCTGATTGGCGAGGGTCGTTTCCACGCCCAGTGTCTGCTTCCACATCTGGCTGATTGCGATGGCGACAGCCTTGTGGGCTTCGTTGGTGTTATAGACCAGATCAATCGACAGCGGGTTGTCAGAGCCGTAACCGGCCTCAGCCAGCAATTCCTGCGCCAATGCGTTGCGCTCGGGCTGGGTCATTGTCGCCATCGGGATGTCGGGCGTTTCAAATCCAGCCGTGGCCCAGTGGGTAAAGGTGTAGGCAGGTTTCTGACCACCGGCGAGCACGTTTTCCACGATGATATCGCGATCAACGGCCAGGCTGAGAGCCTTGCGCACGTTGGGGTCCTGCAATTCCTCGGGGGCGCCATCGCGCAGGTTGAACATGTAGTAGTAGGAACAGGCCTGCGGTACGGAAACGGCCTGTTCCGGATACTGTTCGGACAGCCGCGGGAACTGGCCTGCGGGAACATCCGTGCGGTCCAGCTCGCCTGCCAGATAACGGGTCAGGGCCACGTTCTCATCGGTGATAACCAGTTTCGTCACCGTTTCAAGAATGGTGTTTTCGTTGTCCCAATACATCGGGTTGCGCGTCCGGACGAGTTTTTCCTGCGGGACAAACTCGGTCAGGACATAGGCGCCGTTGGACACGATGTTTTCTGGCAGGACCCAATCACTGCCGTATGCCTCGACCGTCGCCTGATGCACGGGGAAGGTTGTGCCATGCGTCACCATCTGCGGGAAATAGGGCAGCGGCTGTGACAGGCGTACCTCAAGCGTGGTGTCGTCGATGGCGGTCACGCCCAGATCGGACGGGGCCATGTCACCAGCAATGACGTCACCACCGTTTTCAATCGACATCAGATCAATATACCAGCTGTAGGGCGATGCCAGTTCAGGCGACGCGGCACGCTGCCAGGCATAGACAAAATCACCCGCCGTGACGGGATCGCCGTTCGACCATTTGGCATTGTCGCGCAGGGTAAAAGTGTAAACGAGGCCGTCATCGCTGACCTCGTGGCGGAGCGCCACACCGGGGACAAGGTTGCCTTCTGCATCCTGATTATAAAGACCTTCGAACAAGTCCCGCACCACGTCCGCGCCATCTACATCCTCGACTAGGCCCGGATCAATCGACGGGCTTTCGTCACCGACGCGATAGGTGAATGTCTGATCAGAGGCGAGCGTTTCACCTGTGACGGGGTGTGTGGCGTGGCCGTCAGCGTAAACCGTGCCGGTTGTGGCGATCAGGATGGCAGAGGTTGTTGCAAGCAGTCTGGTTCTGAGTGTCATTGGTTGTCTCCCTGTTGTTGTGTCGTAATGCGACACAATCATTGGCTCTTGTGCGCTTCTGGCGCTGATGCAGCTATCTTTTGGCGGGGATAGCGAAATGGCAAGGGTCATCGTTGGTTGACCCCACGACAGGCCGATCAGCTTCCCGGCGCCGCGCTTTGGGGGTGGCGGAACGATTCGCCACGGACTGGAAGCCTAGCATATTCAATGCCATGCTCTGATAATCCGTCCCGACAGCTGCCCGGAGCGAATTTGCCATGACCAGCCCAGCCCTTGCCGACCGCGCGCAATTGCCAGACGCTTTGCGGGTTCTGCTGGCAGAATATCCCCGCCACGGGTGGCAGGACGACCCCGGTTTTGACGGGTTGATCCGGTTCTGGCTGGACCGGCATGTGATGTTTCGCAGGCTGATCGCAGAGTTGCTGGGCGGGGCCGAGGCGTTCTTGGATCACAAGATCGAAGCCCGGCGGTACCTTGCCATGACGGCGCGCTATGGTGGCATGTTCGTGAACGGCCTGCATGAGCATCACACGATCGAGGACACCTATTATTTCCCCAAGCTGGTGACAAAGGATGCCCGGATCGAGAAAGGCTTTGCGATGCTGGATCAGGACCATCACGATCTTGATGAATTCCTGTCCAGCTTTGTCGCACGGGCAAACGAGGTGATTGGCTCAGCAGACCATCGCGATGTGCTGCAAACCTCAGCCGGGCATTTGCGCGATGAATTGGCCCGGCTTGAGCGCTTGCTGGACCGGCACCTGATCGATGAGGAAGACCTGATCGTGCCGGTGATCCTGCGCTATGGCGCGCCGGATATCGGATAGATTATTGCAGGCGGAAGGACGCGGAATCGCCTTTGCCCTGATCGACGGTAAAGCGCAGCCGCTCCTCGCCGCGCGCTTCGACAAGCTGGCAATTATAGGGGATCGCATCGCCACCCCAACGCATCTCGCGGCAGAAATAGCCGTCCTGCCACGTCCAGTTGCCTTCGATGTCCCAGCCAATGGCAGACCCGTCGATCTGCCCGTCCGGCAGGACCTCAAGGCGAATACCGTAGAAGAAATTGCGCAATTCCTTGCCAGCGACAAGCGACAGAAAGGCAGCCTTGTCCTTTACCGGCACGTAGGTTTCGGCCCAGACAGGCGCGGCAGGTACTGCAAGGATCAATGAGAGTATCGCGTGTTTCATCGGGCGCTCCGGTGTCAGCAGAATACCCTTGTTACGCAGCGAAACGTCCGTTGGTTCACTTGTGCAGTCTGAACTGGCTGTTCCCGGCGCGGGTCAGAAGCCCAGCACATCCATCATGTCATATTCGCCGGGGGTCTTGTCTTGACCCCAGAGGGCCGCCCTAACCGCGCCACGAGCAAAGATCGTCCGGTCGGTCGCAATGTGCCGCAACACGATCCGTTCGCCAGCCGCGGCAAACATCACGTCATGTTCGCCCACGATATCGCCGCCGCGAATGGCGCTGAACCCGATGTCGCCCCGTTTGCGCGCCCCGGTGATCCCGTCGCGCCCACTGTCGTTGACGTCTTTGAGCGACACGCCCCGCCCCTCTGCGGCGGCCTCACCCAGCATGAGTGCCGTGCCGGAGGGGGCGTCAACCTTTTGGTTGTGATGCGCCTCGATGACTTCAATGTCGAAATCGTCGTCGAGAGCGGCGGCGACCTTCTTGGTCAGCTGCACCAGCAGGTTCACACCCAGAGACATATTGCCCGCCCGCACGATCACGGCATGGCGGGACGCGGCGTTGATCGCGCGGAGGTCATCGTCAGACAGCCCGGTGGTTCCGATCACATGCACCGCACGCGCCTGCGCGGCCAGCCCCGCAAAGCCGACTGTCGCGGCGGGGGCGGTAAAGTCGATGACGGCCTGTGCCTTTGCAAACACCTCAACCGCGTCGTCGGTCACGGCGACGCCGGCGGCCTGTCCGCCGATCATCGTGCCCACGTCCCGGCCGATCCAGTCATGCCCGGGCCGTTCCAGAACGCCGACCAGCCGGCACCTGTCGGAGGCCAGCACCGTCTTGGTCAGCATTTGCCCCATCCTGCCCGATCCGCCAGTAATCACGATGCCTGGTGTGTCTGTCATGTCGCTGTTCCTCTGTCTGATCCCCCGTGTAGCGTCGGATTGCCGCTGACGCAAAGGCTTGCTTGGCATCGGGTGCGGCATTGCTTAAACGGGCGGTATGGCGAAGAATTCAAACCGAGACGGCAAGGCACCCTCCCAGCGCATGTTGCGCGTGGGCGAGGTCATTCGCCGCACATTGTCCGAAGTCCTGCAACGCGGTGACGTGCATGACGATGAACTGGCGCGCATGTCCATTACGGTGGGCGAGGTCCGGATGACATCCGATCTGCGTATCGCGACGGCTTTTGTGCTGCCGCTGGGTGGGCAAGGCAAGCAAGAAGCACTGGAAGCCCTGCGCCGCAATAGGCACGAGATCCGGCATCTCGTGGTCAAGGGCGGCACGATGAAGTTCGCCCCCGAGCTGCGGTTCGAAATCGACGGCACATTTGACCAGATCGACGCCACCCGCGCACTTCTGGCAGAAGATCACGTACGTCAGGATCTGGACGACTGATGCGCTGGCTGGTCCTGGTGCTGGTCGTTTGGGCCTGGCCCGCTGCAGCGGTGGTCTGCGAAGATATCGACTATGAGGGCAAGAGCTATACCGCCTGCACCGTTGACGTTGCGACGGAAAACCTGCGCTTGTTCTACAAAGACGCAGAGGGTGACCTGATTGGTAGCTTTGGCCGGATTGAAGCCTTGCCGCAGGTCAACCAACTGGCATTCGCAATGAACGCCGGGATGTATCACGACGACCGGTCGCCGGTCGGTCATTACATTGAAAATGGCGTGGAGATCATGCGGGTCATCCCCAACGCGGGGCCGGGCAACTTTGGCATGCTGCCCAACGGCGTGTTTTGCATCAACGAGGGTTCCGCCCGGATATATGAGACGCTGGATTATGTGGCCCGCGCGCCTGAATGCCGTGACGCCACGCAATCCGGGCCGATGCTGGTGATTGACGGTGCGCTGCATCCGCGGTTTTTCCCTGAAAGCACCTCTCGGTTTGTGCGCAACGGTGTTGGCACGACGGCAGATGGCATGACCGCTGTTTTCGTGATTTCCAACGACAGCGTGACGTTCTACGAATTTGGCAGCTTCTTTCGCGATTACCTGCAACTGCCCAATGCGCTTTATTTCGATGGCAAGGTGTCGCGGCTCTATTCCCGCGCGCTGGGCCGGAGCGATTTCGGCTTTCCGCTGGGGCCGATGGTTGCGGTGACCGAATAGGGTCGGGCGCAGCCTGCCCTACTGGTCCAGTTGGTCGATGATCTCTTGTAGCTTCGGGCTTTGCTTGAGTGTCGCGGCCTCGGCCGGGGTGAACCAGCCTGCGTCGCTGACGTCATCTGCGGCTTGTGGCGTCCCGCTCTGGTAGGTGCAGATCACGACAGCCAGCAGATAGTGGAACCGCAGCTTCCCGTCGCTATCGTGTGTTATCACATCAATATTCGTCAGATAGCGTTCAGCGCGGGCAATCACGCCTGTCTCTTCTGCCAGCTCCCGCGTAGCGGCGTCCAGCGCCGTTTCCCCCAGTTCAACATGCCCGCCAGGAAACCCCCAGGTCCCGGCGTTCGGGTCCTTGCGTCGTTTGACCAACAAAAACCGCCCCTGATGGCGGACCACGGCGATGGCACCAAGGCTGGGTTGCATCACATCGGCCCCGGCATGGTCTGGCCAGTCCCGCCAGCCTGGCGATCACCGGATGTAAGGTGCGTTTTGGTCATGACGCCACGCTAGGTGCGGGCCGCGCAATGGTAAAGTGGCTTTGCCCCTTGGCCTTGCGGCCCATAGCGCACATATAGGGGCAAACGAGAGATTGAAGGAGACAGACCATGCTGGAACTGGATGCCAATGCAAGCGCACAAGCCCCCGCTGATCTGATAAAGGACGGCACCGACGCAAGCTTTGCCGCAGATGTGATCGAAGCCTCGCAAACGGTCCCGGTGATCGTGGATTTCTGGGCACCCTGGTGTGGGCCATGCAAAACGCTGGGCCCCGCAATTGAGGCGGCTGTCACCAAGGCCAAGGGCCGGGTGAAACTGGTCAAGGTCGATGTGGATGCCAATCAGGCCTATGCGGGCCAGTTGCAGGTACAGTCGATCCCCACGGTCTATGCGTTCTATCAGGGCCGTCCGGTCGATGGGTTTCAGGGTGCGCTGCCGCCGTCCGAGATTGACGCATTCGTCGAAAAAGTAGCAGCGCTCGCAGGCGAGCCCGAGGATGAAGGGCTGAGTGCCGCCATCGAAGCCGCGGACCAGATGTTGCAGGAAGGTGCAGCCGCAGATGCGGCGGAAACCTATGCTGCGATCTTGCAGGAAGAGCCGAACAACGCGACCGCCTATGCTGGGCTTGTGCGGTCTTATCTGGCGCTGGATGATGTGGATCAGGCCGAGGCCGTGCTGAATGGCGCGCCCGCCGAAATTTCAACCGACCCGCTGCTTGAGGCTGTCCATGCGCAGATCACACTGGCGCGCGAGGCGGCGAACGCCGGACCGGTGGCGGAATTACAAGCGACAGTCGAGGCTGAGCCGGACAATCATCAGGCCCGGTTTGATCTTGCCACGGCCCTGCACGCCAACGGGCAGGCAGAGGAGGCGGTGGCAGAGCTGCTCGAACTTTTCCGCCGGGATCGTGAGTGGAACGACGGCGCAGCAAAATCCCAGCTTTTCACCATCTTTGATGCTCACGATGCCAAGGATCCGATTGTTCTGAACGGGCGTCGGAGACTTTCGTCGATGATATTTGCCTGATGGGCCGTTTAGCCTACTATTGCTTACATGATATCTTCAACCGATCTGCCTGACGCTCTTCCGGTGTTTCCGCTTCCCGGCGCCCTGCTCTTGCCGCGCGCGCGTTTGCCGCTGCACCTGTTTGAGCCGCGCTATCTGGCGATGCTGGACGATGTGCTGAAGACCTCCAACCGATTGATCGGGATGGTGCAGCCTTTTGAAACGCCCGGTGGCGGCGGCAAGCTGCACAGCATCGGGTGTGCCGGCAAGGTGACCGCCTTTTCCGAAACTGAAGACGGGCGGTATATGATAACGCTGTCTGGCGCGTCACGGTTTCGGATTGAGCAAGAGGTGGAAGGCTTCATCCCATATCGCCGTTGCAAGGTGAACTGGCAGGGGTTTGATCGTGATCTTGGCCCGGTCGAAAGGGACGAAAGTTTTGACCGCGACACCTTCATGGAGGCGCTGGGCCGCTATCTGGTGGATCAGGGGCTATCAACTGACTGGGAAAGCCTGGGCGAGGCCGAGGATGAATTGCTGATCAATTCGCTGTCCATGCTCTGTCCGTTCGAACCAGAGGACAAGCAGGCCCTGCTTGAAGCCCCTTCCCTGACGACGCGCCGTGAAACGCTAATGACTTTGATCGAATTTGCCTTGCGTGGCGGATCCGGCGAAGAGGTAATGCAATGAGCGAAATCGCATTTGACCCCAAGATGCTGGAGGCGCTTGTCTGCCCGGTGACGCAAGGCACATTAAGCTATGATGCCGAAAAGCAGGAACTGGTCAGCAAATCCGGCAAGCTGGCGTTCCCGATCCGCAATGGCATCCCGGTGATGCTCTTGGACGAGGCGCGACCGCTGGAATAGACCAGAAAGGCCGCCGCCTCCCATTTGAATGATGCTCAGGGGATGGGCCGCCAACTTTCCAGCGACATTCAGGAAAATGCGGTTAGGTTGGGGGCACGTTCGCGATCGTCCACTGGTGTAAAGGTTCCACGATGAAACACGATTCTGACAACAGCCCTGTTGCAATTGTGACGGGTGCAAGTGGCGGGCTCGGGTCCGCGACGGCGCGCGCGCTGTCCGCAGAGGGTTATCGCCTGGTTTTGATGTCCCGTGGCGGCTGCGCGGAGATCGCGCAGGAAACTGGTGGAATCGGTGTTGCCGGATCAGTATTGAGCGACGCCGATATCGACCGCACCGTGGCAATCGCGCTAGAGACCTTTGGCCGGATTGATGCCGCCGTTTTCGGCGCGGGGCGCCATAGCGAGGTCATGAAGGGTTATGACACTCCCAAGGCGCCATCAGCAACGCGGGACAGTTTCAGCTATGATCCTGATTACAAACGCGAAATCTTTGATGTTCCATGGCCCGCCTGGCACGATGACTATGAGATGATGGTGATCGCGCCGATGCGATTGGCAAGGGCCGTTCTGCCGCATATCGGCGGGAACGGGCGCGGGTCGTTTGTCGCTATTTCAGGCATAGAGGCGGGGCAACCCAGGCTGCCTTTCGTCCTTGGCCCGACACGCCTTGCGTTGCACGGCTTTGTCAAACTCCTGGCGGATCGCCATGGGCCTGATGGCATCCGTTTCAATGTGGTTGCACCGGGTTTGATGGAAAGTGCCCAGAGCGAGTTTCATCCCGAGTGGGCCGGGACGGTTCCACTGGGGCGCGTTGGCCAAAACCGGGAGGTTGGCCAGACAATAGCATTTCTTCTGTCAGAGGCTTCAAGCTACATCACCGGCCAATGTCTGACCGTCGATGGTGGCGTGAACAGACCGTTGGGTCTGTGACCAACCCTCATGACAAACGATATTGGCATCAGCGAGCCAATTACGCGCGGATGTCCTAGCGCTCGGTCAGTTTCATCTCGATCCGGCGGTTCTGGGCGCGCGCCTCGGGTGTGTTCAGCGGGTTGATCGGCTGGAATTCTCCGAACCCATTGGCCGCCAGTCTGCGCGGGTCAATACCAAGATCTTCGGACATGAACCGCACGACGGACAATGCGCGCGCCTGGCTCAGCTCCCAGTTGTCGGCAAACTGCCCACCCGGCCTGATCGGGATGTTGTCGGTGTGGCCATCGACGCGGATGATCCAGTCAATCCCATCGGGGATGTCGTCTGCGATGCTGCGCAGGACCTCCGCGATATTGCCGATCTCGGCCTTTCCCGCCTCAGAAAGATCAGCGCTGCCCGGTGCAAACAAGACCTCGGAATTGAATATGAATCGGTCGCCGTCAATCTGGATGCGGTCCTGCCCTTCCAGAATATCGCGAAGCTCGGCAAAGAACGTCGATTTGAACTGCGACAGATCCGCTGCTTCGGCTGCCAGGCGCAACGCCTCTTCTTCCAGTCGCGCGGTTTCGGCTTCCAGCCTGATGCGCTCTGCCTCTTCCAGGGCGCGGCGCTGACGCTCTTCTGACACCACCCGGGCGAGCGCGGTATTGAGTTGGGAGCCCAGTGTCTCGATCTGCACCTGCGCTTCGCGGTCGGCCTCTTCGGCAAGGTTGAGCAGTGATTGCAGGGTGCCGACCTGTGTGCGCAATTCGGTGATCTGTTCGTTCAGCAAAGCCACCTGCCGCAGGCTTTCAGCAGACAGGGCTTCTTGCGCGGCGAGTTCTTCGTTTGCCATGGCCAGCAGGGCGGCTTGCCGTTCGGCTTCGGTGGACTGTGCGCCCAGATTGCCCTCAAGCTGTGCCAGCTCAGCGGCGAGCGCTTCGTTTTCATCTTCAAGTGTGCCACGCAGGGCGTCCAGTTCCGCCTGAGCGGCGCGGGCGGCAGCCAGAAGCGTCAGCGTATCTTCCGCCTCTTGCCGTTGCTGTTCAAGGTTCAGCGTCATGGCGGTCAGTTCAGTGTCGGCATTTGCAAGCCGCTCGCGCAGGGCCGCGGCTGCGGCGGCGCTGGTGATCTGCTCTGCCTCCAGCGCGGAAATACGTTCAGTCTGAACATCATTTTCAGATTCAAGATCGGCAACCAGAGCTTCAAGAGCCTCTCGTCTGGCGGCCGCGAGGCGGGCCTGTTCTGCCCCTGCGTCGATCTCGGTGCGGGCCTGTGCCAATGCCAGATCAAGTGCCTCCTGCTGGGTCAGAAGGCGGTCCTGTTCGGCCTCAAGGCCCGCGATGTTTTCAAGTGCAGCGCTGCGTTCACTCAGCAGCCCGGCAACCTGTGCTTCAAATTGCGTAATCTCGCTTTGGGCCTGGGCCAATGCCTGATCCTGCGCTTCGCGTGCGGCGATCAGGGCGGCAATCCGGCCTGCCTGGCGGGTTGCTTCGGCGTCGGCAGCCTCCAGTTCTGCGGTAAGGGACGCATTCGTGCCGCGCTCCAGCCCAAGTGTCGCGGTCAGTGCGGCGACCTCATTGCTGAGCGCGTCCAGTTCCGATTCCTGGCCAGTGATCTGCTGGCGCAGCACGAACTGGATGACCATAAAGATCGTCAGCACGAACATCAGCACCAGCAAAAGCCCGGTCATCGCATCGACAAAGCCCGGCCAGATCGCGTTTTGGAAGCGGTTTGATGATCTGCGGCTGAGCGCCATGGATCAGCCTCTGCCTTTGATCGCGTTTGTCAGATTTGCGATTTCGCCGCGCAGGTCGCCGACGCTTTCCTGCCGCCCGGCGGACATTTCTTCCAGAATGCGCAGCAGTTGCACGTCGATAGAGCGCAGACGCATCCGGCTTTCGGCATCAATGCCTTCCATCCCACTGTCGTCCAGCTTCTGGATCAGCGACTCTTGGCCAATGGCCACACGTTCCAATATCTCTGCGTTCGAATTGGCCGCCGAGGATTGCGCCATTTTCTCGATCGCAGTGGCAAGCGACGCAAAGCGCCTGTCGTTATCCTCGCGATCGGCATCTGTCTGGCCCATCATCATCTGGATTGTGTCCATCAACTCGCCCAGTTGCTCAACGAATGGGCCCATGGCGCTCAGATCAGCGCTGCTACCGGCACCATCTTCGCCGTCAAAGCCGACGCGGGTGATCGTGGACAGCCATTCTTCCAGCTCGCGGTAAAAGCGGTTCTGGCCGTGACCGGCAAAGAGTTCCAGCAGACCGACGATCAAAGACCCGGCAAGCCCCAGAAGCGAGCTGGAAAAGGCGGTGCCCATGCCGCCAAGCTGGGCCTCCAGACCCGACTGAAGGCGCGCAAAGATGTCGGCACCGCTTTCGCCTTCGCCGGGGTTGAGCGACCGGATGGTTTCGACAAGCGCCGGAACGGTCGTGGCCAGCCCATAGAACGTGCCCAGAAGGCCCAGGAAAATCAGCACGTTGCCAATATAGCGGGTAATCTCGCGGTCTTCGTCGATCCGTTGTGCAACCGAATCGAGGATCGAACGGCCTGAGCTGGACGACACCTGCGTGCGCGCGCCGCGTGATCGCAAGAGTGTCGCAAGCGGGGCCAATAGCGAAGGCGCGGCGCTGTAGGAATGACCGCCTGCCTCTTGGGCGAACCGCTCAATCCAGCGCACAGAGTTCATCAGCAGGAACACCTGATTGAAACAGGTCAGGACGCCCAGCACGAAGACCCCGAGGATGACCCCGTTAAGGTAAGGATTTGACTGATAGATCGCGGTGATCTGTTCCAGCCCAAGGTAGAAGCCAGCCCCCACCAGACCAAGCACGGTCAGCATGAACAAAAGCTGGCGGGTAGGCTGCGAAAACTGGGGCTGTGTTTTGGGTTCCCGTTTGTCCGACAAGGGAGGGAGTCCTCATATTATGTGACTGCTTGGCTCGCATAACACCATATGGCCGATTCTGCGCAAACCCAAACAAAATCGGGCGATCATTCTGTTGCTGTCAAAGCACGCACACGGGCAACCAGCCAGTCCATTTCGGCGTCCTTGATCCCCAGCTCGGTCAGATGCGCTGCGGTGTTGAACAAGTATTCAGTATTGGGCCCACGACCACCGACGGCCTGGGCGATGATTTGCGCCTGTTTCTCAAGCTCGAATTGACAGTATTGGACGTGATCGCGGTTGATGATGTAGGCCAGCGCAGGAATCGTTTCGCCTTCATCGCTGACCAGTTCAACGGTGTCTTCGTAGTAAGCAGATGAAATCAGCTCGCGTTCGCGCAGTTGCGCATGGACGGCATCTGCCTCTGCATCGGCGACCTGAAAAGCAACGCCGGTGCATTGGCCGCCATTCTGTGCATCAAGGGCAAGAACAAGCCCCGGGTCTTCTTCCGATCCGCGGTGGTGGATCGAAAGCATGCAGAAACTGCGGTGATAATCCGGCAGGCGTGCCTTGACCTGTCGCACCGGTGTGAACCCCGGGTCCCACAGAAGCGAACCATATCCGAATACCCAAAAAGCCATGCCGTCGTCCCAATTGTGTGCAGCCCATAAACACCGGATTTGCCGGAACGAAAAGGGCCTAGTCCGCGCGATGCACCTTGCCGAAAATCGACACGGCATGGTCTTGCAGGTAAATCCGCAGCCAGGGCGTGTACTGCGCGGGGTGGCGGGCGACATCCGCGGACAGATCGCAAAATTCGACCCAGCGCGTCTCCATCACTTCCAGGGGGTTGGGATCAACGGTTAGATCATCGGGTGCCTCGGCCACAAACACCTGGACCACCTCGTGTTCGATTAAGCCGCCGCCGACGTCAGCACGATATTCGATCTCGTCGCGGTGCGAGAGTGAAAGCCCCTTGATCCCCAGTTCTTCATCCAGCCTGCGCCGCGCGCAGTCGGTTGCGTCTTCCTCCCAATTGGGGTGGGTGCAACAGGTGTTCGCCCAAAGACCGGGAGTATGGTATTTGCTCATCGCACGCCGCTGGATAAGAACACGTTCGTGGTGCATCACGAACACACTGACAGCCTTGTGTTTCAGGCCCCGCAAATGCGCTTCGAGTTTCTCGACCGGTTTCAATGTGCCGTTGTCCCAGGCCGGGATCATGATCGTCACGCGCGCAACCGGGCAACAAGGCGCGTCAGGGTCTTGGTATCGGATTTTACGCGGGCCATTGGCGATGCCTTTCCTGGTTTCATGGTCATATACCCCGCAACGGTCAGCTTTTGCACCTCAACAAGTTGACACAGGGAAAAATGCTCCGACGGCGCCTCTGGTCAGGTCGGCTAACCGCTTCATTTTCATCGAATTGTTCCGTTAAGCGGGCTTTCACCTCTGTCGCCTTATCCCGGTCGTGGGTGAAGGTATGAGGTTGAGGGGATGACCAAAGGATCAAATGCGCCAACGATCATCAAGCGCAAGAAGATCATTGTGGGCGGTGGCCACCATGGCGGCGCCTGGAAAGTGGCCTACGCTGATTTTGTCACCGCGATGATGGCCTTTTTCATGCTGATGTGGTTGCTGAACGCCACGACCGAGCAGCAACGCAAGGGCATCGCGGATTATTTTTCTCCGACGATCCCGATCAGCCGCATGTCAGGTGGCGGCTCTGGTGCGTATGGGGGTGACAGCATCTTTACCGAACAGACCCTGGCCCAGAGCGGGACGGGCATCAACCAACCGACCATCGGGATGAACCCGGTGCGCACTGACAGCGACGCCGAAGGCGATGCCGCCGTTGCGGCGCAGGTAGCCACCTTGCGTGACATCGAAGCCGTGCTCATGGGGCAGGGCGGTGAAAGTATGCTGTCAGATCAGGCGCTGCGTCACATCATTACGCGGCTGACAGATGAAGGGCTTGTGATTGAGATTTATGATCTGCCGGATGTCACACTGTTTGTGGGTGAAACCGCGGTGCCAAACCCCGTGACCGCTGAAATTGCGGCCATCATGGCGCGTCTGTTTCAGGCGGTGCGCAATGATGTTGCCATCGAAGGCCATCTGAGCGCGAAATCCTTGCTGCGGGTGGACAACCCCGTGTGGGACTTGTCGACAGATCGGGCTGTCCAGATGCGTCTGATGCTGCAAAGCGGCGGGCTTGATCCAATGCGCATCGCGCGCCAGACGGGTGCGGGCGACCGGGAGCCTGCTGTGCGGGATGCCACGGCACCGCGCAACAACAGGATAAAGGTGATCCTGCTGCGGTCGGATCTTTGAAAGCAGGATCATTCGAATTTTAGGAATTAGGGGACGGTTAAGACACAGGCCTTAGGGGTGAGAGGAATGAAGTGTCATATCCGATGCAGAAAGGCTCAGTCATATGTCGATCTCCTCTTCCCTGAATGCGAGTGTTGCTGGCTTGGCGGCAAACGCATCCCGCCTGGCGACGATCTCCGATAATATCTCGAATTCCTCGACCTATGGCTACAAAAGGGCTGTTACCGACTTTCAATCGATGGTGATTGAAAGCGGCCAGGGAACCTATACCGCAGGCGGTGTGCGGACCACATCGTCACGGCTGATAGACCAAAGTGGTGCGCTGGTATCGACATCAAACCCCACGGACCTTGCCGTGCGCGGGCGTGGTATGCTCCCTGTCACGTCGGAAACCTCAGTCACGGTCGGCAATGGTGATAATCCCCTGTTCCTGACGACGACAGGATCTTTCCGTCCCGATGACCAAGGCTATCTGCGGTCGGCAGGGGGGCTGGTGCTGTTGGGTGTGCCGGCGGCGGCAGATGGCACCATTCCAAACTATCCACGTGATTCTGTCGATGGTCTGGTGCCCATCCAGATCAATGGGAACCAGTTTGCCGGAGAGGCGACAACTCGCGTGGACCTGTCAGTGAACTTGCCTGCAACTTCAACACGAGAAGGGGCGACCGGCGAAGTAGAGTCGTTGTCGGTTGAATATTTCGACAATCTTGGCGCCTCTTCAACCTTGAGCTTCACGTTTACGCCGACAGTCCCCGCCAACGGGGCGTCAAATGAATGGACGATGGAAGTCCGCGATAGTGAATCAGACACGGATGCGAATGGAATTCCTGACATCGTGGGCGCGTATACGCTCACCTTTGATGCGACGCGCGGCAGTGGCGGAACCTTGGCGAATGTTGATTTCGCAGACCCGCTGGCGCCCATCGGCGGGGCATATGACCCGCTGAGCGGAGCGCTGAGCATTGCCGTTGATGGCGGACCGATGGAGATCAATATTGGTGAACTGGGAAGCTCAGTCGGGTTGACCCAACTGTCGGATGCCTTCGCCCCGGTCTCGATCTCCAAGAATGGTACCCCGGTTGGCAGCCTGACCGCGATCGAAGTGGATCAAAATGGGTTTGTGCGGGCCTCATTCGATATCGGCATCAACCGGATCCTTTATCAGATTCCCTTGGTCGATGTTCCCAACGTCAATGGTTTGGAAACCCTGGATCAACAAAGTTATCGGGTGACACCTGACAGCGGGTCTTTCTTTCTTTGGGACGCCGGTGACGGGCCCACCGGGGATATTGTCGGGTTTTCCCGCGAGGAATCCGCCACGGATGTCGCGGGAGAGCTGACCGAGCTGATCCAGACTCAGCGCGCCTATTCGTCGAATGCGAAGGTTATCCAGACAGTCGATGAAATGCTGCAAGAGACAACAAACATCAAACGCTAACGCCGATTGGAGCCACCTGACATGAGCATGTCGAGCGCCCTCAACAACGCCGTGACTGGTCTGAAAGCAAACGCCCGCATGGCGGAGGTTGTGTCCTCAAACCTGGCAAACGCGCTCACCGATGGGTATGGGCGGCGATCGGTCGAGCTTTCCTCGGTGCAGGTTGGCGGATCGGGCGGTGGGGTGCGCGTCGATGCGATCAATCGATTTGTAGATGCGGGGCTGTTGGCGGACCGTCGTTTGGCTGATGCTGCCCTCAGCGGCCAGGATCGCAGCGCAGCAATGGTGGTGCGGTTGGAACAGACAATTGGCGGGCCAGAAGATGCGGCAGGGCTGGGTGCGCGGCTTGCCGCATTTGAACGTGCACTGATCAGCGCAAGCAGTGACCCCGCATCCGAAACGCGGCTAGCTTCTGTGGTGTCGCGCTTGCAGGACGTGGCCAACACGCTGCAATCCAACACGCGCAGTATACAGTCACTGCGTCAGGAAGCGGATTCAGCAATCGCACGCGACGTTGACCTGCTCAACACAGCGTTGCGTCAGGTTGATACACTCAACAGCGACATTCTCCGGATCAAGGGGTCTGGCAATGATCCATCAGCCTTGCTGGATGCGCGTCAACGCGCCGTCGATCAGATTGCAGAGATCGTGCCGGTACGTGAGGTCGCGCGCGACAACGGAACGATTGAGTTGATGACGATAAGTGGCACTTCGTTATTGGGCTCGCGACCAGTTGAGTTTGGCTTTCAGCCGACGCCCACAATCACGGCCGACATGACCCTGGCAAGCGGCGCGCTAGGCGCAATTACGTTGGATGGCACCGCATTGGACGCCACGAGCGGCATTGGCCGTCTTGATGGCGGCTCTTTGGGTTCTTCCTTCGCGCTGCGTGACAAGACATTGGTTCAGGCCCAGGAGTCGCTCGACCTGATCGCGGCGGATCTGGTCGCTCGTTTCCAGGACAGTAACAACGACCCCTCGCTCATGCCTGGCGATCTGGGATTGCTGACTGATCAAGGTGGTCCGCTTGATCTTTCGGATTTGCCGGGGCTTGCCGGGCGCATTGCCGTGAACGCCAGCATTGTCCCTGAGGCCGGTGGCGACGTAAATTTGCTGCGCGATGGCCTGAATGCGACAGTCAGCGGCCCGGCGGGAAACGCGACGCAAATCAACCGCTGGATATCTGCGCTTGCCGAACCGCGTTCGGATGTGCCCGGGTCATCGGCACAGTCTGCCACTGGCCGCATTTCAACCTATGTATCAGACATCGGTTCAACCCGCTTGTTGGCGCAAGAGCAGCTTAGCTTTACTTCAGCAAGATGGGAAACCTTGCGCGAAGCCGAGCTTGCCAATGGCGTCAACGCTGACGCCGAATTACAGACACTGTTGCAGATTGAACAGGCATATGCAGCAAATGCCAAAGTCGTCCAGACAGTTGATTTCATGATGCAACGACTGATGGAGCTTTAAATGACATTGGCTTCAGTCGGCGATATGGCGCAGCAATTCAGGTCTCTGCGCGATGGTAATGCGATCAAGACCGAGCTGAATGCGCTGGTCGAAAGTCTCTCTAGTGGCAAAGTGGCTGATCTGACAGAGGCCTTGAATGGCGATACGGTTCGGTTCTCGGGAATTCGCTACAGCCTTTCGCAACTGGATGGCTATCGTCAGGCTGCGAGTGAAACCCAGCAGACACTCGCGAATATCCAGATTGTTCTAGGCAAAGTTGACAGTTCCCGTAGCGCCGCTGCGGAACGCCTTCTTCTGGTCAATGATGGCAGTTCGGCGGCTCAAATCAACGAGGCGACCAACGCGGCACGAGGCACATTCGACGAGATTGTTCTGGCCTTGAATACGCAGATTGCAGATCGCGCCTTGATGGCGGGCAACAGCGTCGGGGCTGCACCACTTGCCAATTCCGAAACCATTTTGGCGGACATTCAAGCGGCAATCGGAGGCGCCATCGATCAGGCGACGATCAGCGCAACGGTAGAGGCATGGTTCAATGACCCGGCTGGCGGGTTCTTCACCAGCGGCTACCTGGGCGATACCGCTGCACCACCTGAACGGCGAGTTTCCGACAACAGGACCGTCGTGATCGATGCCCGCGCCGATGATCCGGCCATCAGGCAGGTGCTGCAAGGGGCCGCCCTCGCTGCACTGGCGAAGGAACTGCCCGGGCTCAGTCAGGAAACGAAGTCTGGCCTGCTGCAAGAGGCCGCGTCACAGCTTTATGGTTCTGCAAGTGACCTTGTCGCGGTTCAGGCACGCATCGGTTTCGTAGAGGCCAGTGTTGAGCGGTCCCTGACGGAGACCAACGCACAGCAAACCTCCTTGCGGTTGGCGCAGAATGATCTGAACCTGGCCGACCCGTTTGAAACGGCCTCACAATTACAAGCCACACAACAACAGTTGGAGACTTTCTTCAGTGTAACGGCACGCATGTCACAGCTAAGCCTTCTGCGGTTCATTTAGATGCGACCCTTTGCAGCGATATACCTTCTTTTGTTGGTTCTTTTGCCGGCAGTAAGCGCGGCAAACCCGATCCGGATCAAGGACTTGGTGGAATTCGATGGGGTCAGGTCGAATGATTTGGTTGGCTATGGGCTGGTAGTTGGGCTGAACGGCACCGGTGACGGACTCCGAAATTCGCCATTCACCGAAGATATCCTTGGCAATGTTCTGGAGCGTCTCGGCGTGAATGTCACCGGAGAACAGTTTCGCCCCAACAATGTCGCCGCTGTTTTAGTCACTGGCTCATTGCCGCCATTTGCGCGGGCCGGGAGTTCCTTGGATGTGACCGTTTCAGCGATCGGCGATGCGGATAGCCTGCTGGGCGGCACGCTCATCATGACACCTCTCAAGGCCGCAGACGGCGAGATTTACGCAGTAGCCCAAGGGGCGCTCATCGCAGGTGGGGCCGCCGCCGCCGGGGATGGCGCGGCGGTTATTCAAGGCGTCCCGACCGCAGGTGTAATTCCATCAGGAGCAACGATCGAACGCGAAGTCGCTTTTGAATTTTCCAGCCTTGCCACGGTGCGACTGGCGCTTCGGACGCCTGATTTCACTACGGCGGGACGGATCGAGCGTGCGATCAATGCCGAGTTCACGCGGCCCGTCGCTGTCATGCTTGACGCCGGCACCGTTGAGATGAACATCAATGCCACGCAGATGCGTTCCCCGGCGCATGCACTGGGCCGCGTGGAAAACATTCTGGTGGAACCCGAACAGCGCGCCCGCGTTGTTGTCGATCAGCGATCAGGCACCATTGTCATGGGAGAGGATGTACGGATCAGCCGTGTGGCTGTCAGCCAGGGGAACCTGACGCTGCGCATTCAGGAAACGCCTCTTGTCTCGCAGCCCAACCCATTTGCGGATGGTGACACTGTGATCGTGCCCCGCACAGCCGTTGATATCACCGAAGAACCTGGCATAGGACTTGCAGAGGTCAACGAAGGAACCTCGTTGAGCGAAGTGGTGGCTGGCCTCAATGCGCTTGGCGTGGCCCCGCGAGATATGATCGATATCCTCAAGAGTATCAAAGCAAGCGGTGCCCTGCATGCCGAGTTCGTCGTGCGCTAGATCGGCCCTGCCGCTGATATTGGGTTCGCAGCTGACATAGGGCTCACAGTTGACATAGGGCCCACAGCAGACGTTGGGCCCACAGCTGACACTGGGTATGCCCGGCACCTTCGGATCAGCCACCGCGTGGTCCGCGAAGGGTGGATCAAGTCTCTGCTTGCGAGCATCGACTATGTCTATGGTGCTAAGCGCAATGGCGCCTCAAACCGGACGAACTGAAAGACCACCAGCTTGGTTTTCGCGGTCTGTCAGATCACTGGCGCGCCGTCGATTGCGCTGTCTTGTCCTTGCGTCGTTTGGTTTCGGGCGGGGTGACCGAAATAGGTCGCAAGGGTGCTGCATTTCTTCCCGCGCAGCCCGACATGGCAATTTACCTGACCTTGACTATCCTGGCCCCCGCATCAACCGTGGGAGATCTCCTGCCAGACCGGCTGCTTCGCGGATGAACTTGCGCCGCAGGGCCGGCGTGGCATTCACCAAACCCATGCCGACGTCCCTTGCGGTCCGAATGAGTGGGTTGTCGTTTGAAAACAGTCGGTTGAACGTATCTGTCGCCAGCGCCAGCGTGGCCGTATCAAACCGCCGCCATTGTTGATAGCGCGCCAATACTTGTGCGCTACCGATGTCTTCGCCACGGCCCCGCGCCTGTTCCAGCACATCGGCCAGGGCCGCGACATCGCGCAACCCGGCATTCAGCCCTTGCCCCGCAATCGGATGCATCCCATGCGCCGCGTCACCGACCAGGGCGATCCGGTTCTCAACAAAGCTGTTCGCCAGCGTTAGTCCCAGTGGGTAGCTAAATCGCCCCCCGGTCAGGCTGATCTGTCCCAGGAAACTGCCAAAAGCCGGGCGCAGGGCGCTCAGGAATTCCGCGTCGGTCATCGCCATCAGCTCAGCGGCGCGGGCCTCGGTTTCGCTCCAGACGATAGAGGCGCGGTCGCCGGTGAGAGGTAGAATGGCCAATGGCCCGGCGGGCATGAAGAATTGATGTGCGATGCCACCATGTGGTTTGTCGTGGTTCACTGCGCAGACGACCGCCGTTTGCCCGTAACCCCAGCCGTTCCGCGTGATCCCGGCCCTTTCCGCTGTTCCGCTTTTTCGCCCGTCTGATCCGATCAGCAATTTGCCGGCAATCTGGGTGCCAGAGGCGAGCGTGACGGTGGCGCTGGCGGTCCCCACCTCTTGCGCCACAACGGTTTCACCAGAAAGATGCGTGATCCGATCCTCGTCCCCCATTGCATCAAGAAAGGCCCGCCGCAGGTGCCGGTCTTCGACCATGAAGCCCATCGGACCTTCCTCGATTTCGGCATGGTCAAAGTGCATCATCCAGGGGCTTGGCCCTTCGCCGGCGCGCCCGTCTGTCACCTTGATTTCCAGCATCGGCTGGGCCTTGTCGCTGATCACCGGCCAGATGCCGATCCCACGCAAGAGCCGCATGGAGGCGTGGGCCAGCGCGTAACTCCGCCCGTCGAAATCAACCCGTTTGCGAGTGTCCAGTGGCAGGCTGTCGATGATCGTGACGGAAAATCCGGCCTGTGCCGCCGCCAGTGCCAAAGCAGGCCCATTCAGCCCGCCGCCTACAATAATCAGATCGCTGTCCATACGCTGCAATATGGCCAGTCATGCGGGATTGTCCATGCGCCTGATGGCCGCTACCGTCGCGCGAAACGAGGAGAGTGCGATGCAAGACTGGCGATGGAAAACAGCGGCAGAGCTGGGGCGTGGGATTGGCGCGGGAGAGATTGACCCCACGGCACTGGTTGAGGTCTACTTGGAGGCCATCGACGCGCATGAATTTCGGGACCGGATTTATGTCCGTGTCACCCATGATCGCGCGCGGGCCGAGGCGCAGGCGGCGGCAGAGCGGGCGAAGTCTGGGATGCGGCGCAGTGCGCTGGATGGCGTGCCAGTGTCCTGGAAGGATTTGTTTGATACCGCTGGCGTCGGAACCGAAGCGGGGACCGCGCTGTTGGCAGGTCGGGTGCCGGACACGGATGCCAAAGTGCTGGAGGCTGCGACGGCGGCCGGCCTTGTCTGTCTTGGCAAGACACATATGTCCGAGATCGCCTTTTCAGGCTTGGGCCTGAACCCGATCACGGCCACACCTCCTTGTGTAAATGACCATGACGCCGTTCCAGGCGGATCGTCATCGGGGGCGGGGGCCTCGGTCGCCTTTGGCTTGGCGGCGGCGGGGATCGGGTCTGATACCGGGGGGTCTGTGCGCATTCCATCGGCCTGGAATGATCTTGTCGGCCTCAAGACGACACATGGGCGGGTGTCACTGGAAGGAACCGTGCCGCTGTGTTTGACATTTGATACGATAGGTCCGCTTTGCCGATCGGTTGAGGATGCCAATCTGTTACTGGCGGCCTTGGAGGGCGGCAGGCCTGCTGATCTGGCAGGCAATTCCCTTGAAGGTGCGCGCTTGATGGTGCTGGATACGATAGTGCGCGATGACTTGCGCGACGCACCGCGGGCTGCGTTTGAAAGCGCTGTCGTGCGTCTGCAAGCGGCGGGGGCGCAGATCGCGCATCGCGATTTCGCGCCCTTGTCTGATGCGTTTGACGTGGCAGGCGACCTTTATGCAGCAGACAGCTATGGCTGGTGGCGTGATCTGGTCGAGGCGCACCCCGAAAAGATGTTCCCGCAGATCCTGGAGCGCGTGCGCGGCGGGCAAACGGTTGGCGGCGCAGATTATTGCGCAGGCTGGAACAGGCTGCGCGATATTCGCAAACAATACGCCGCAGAGACCGCAGAGTTTGACGCGGTTATCATGCCCTCAGCCCCGATCTTGCCGCCCAATGCAGAACGCCTGCTGAACGACGATGCCTATTACAAGGCCGAAAACCTGCTGGCGCTGCGCAACACACGGGTCGCGAACCTGATGGATGTGTGCTCAGTCACGCTCCCGACAGGGGTGCCGTCATGCGGGATCATGTTCAACGGACAGAACGGAACGGAAGAGGCGTTGTTGCGAGTTGCGGCGGCGGCGGAGAGGGCTTTGAGCTAGCTGGGTGCACGATGGTCTAGCGTGACTGGCCCACGTTGACGGGTGGCTCATCGTTTGCGTAACATTGCAGATGTATTAAGAATTTGAGGAGTCCGGCATGGCGATACATCTGATTGCCCTTGCGCTGCTGATGGGCGCGATTATCTCAATCTATCTCCCGATGATCACGCAAACCGCCGGAATTCTTGGGTCGGGTCCGATGGCAAACGTACCGTTCTTTGCCATTGCTCTGATGACCTCAATCGTCGTTGCCGTTGTTTCAGGTAGTCGGACGGAGCAATTCATCAAGATCGGGACGCTGCCACTTTGGCTGCTGACAGCGGGCGTGATGAGTGCGGGAATGATCATTGGCTCCAGCTATTTGATCCCCAAAATCGGCATCGGCGCATTCTTTGTCTTGCTGGTTTCGGGACAGGTGCTTGCCGGGATGGTGTTTGGCTATTTCGGCCTGTTTGGCGTCCCAGCTACGGCTTTGACAGTTGGTAAATTGTCGGGCGCCCTACTTGTCATTGCAGGCGTCTATTTGGTGACATTCAAATAGGATGCATGTGTAAGGTATCAGTCTGGCGCATGTTGAGCAGTTGCTACCCGAGAATTCATGTTACTCTTGCCTCAATCTGCTACCAGGAGGGTCAAATGGCGGCATATGTGATCGGTCAACTCGAGATTTTTGACAAAGGGAGATACCAGTCCTACCTCGCGGGCTTTATGCCAATCTTTGAGCGCCATGGCGGGGAGCTCCTTGCGACGACAAGTGGCGAAACAACTGTGGTGGAAGGCGAATGGGGTTTTCCGCGTACGGTAGTCATGAAATTCCCCGGCCGTTCCGAAGCTGAGGCTTGGCTTGCCGACCCGGAGTACAAGGAATTGGCCGAGCATCGGTACAGCTCTGCCAGGTGCAATCTTGCCATTGTCGATGGTGTTGGTTGACTGTCGTTGATGAGGTACGCCTGTTGTGACGGAAGGTTGAGATCGCTTTGGATCAAATGGGGATCGCGGCCAGGCATTCATGCCGTGCAATTCCAACCCTGCGTACCCTTAACTGACCGAAAAGCCACAAAAACCGCCCCCCGTGGCCCCTTGTTCTGGACAGACCTGCACCCACCGGGCTAGTTTGGGCAAAAGCCGGGCGACATGATCCGGCGTATTGAGGCAGTTATGGTTTTTCCTGAGCGGTTTTCGGACCTCCCGGCAGCGACGTGGCCACGCTTGCGTGCGCTATTGGACGTGCCGACAAAGGCGTCCGAGACGATTAACATGACGATTGGCGAACCGCGCCATGCGTTTCCCGCTTTTGTGGGCGATATCCTTGCGGCCAATCTGGCGGGTTTCGGCAACTACCCCGAAAATTATGGGACCTCAGCGGTGCTTGATGCCATCGCGGGGTTCTTGAAGCGGCGCTACGATCTGGACGTACCCCGGAGCCAAATTCTAGCGCTCAATGGCACCCGTGAAGGGCTTTATAACGCTGCCATGGCGCTTTGCCGGGAAGAGAAGAATGGCCAGCCGGTCATTCTGACGCCGAATCCGTTTTATCAGGTCTATGCGGTGGCGGCCCTGTCTGTGGGGGCAGAGCCGATCTATGTGCGTGCCACTGCCGAAACGGGGCATTTACCGGATTTTGAGGCGCTCTCAGCTGATATTCTGGACCGCACGGCCATCGCCTACATCTGTTCGCCCGCCAATCCGCAAGGGGCGGTCGCGGATACGGATTACTGGCGCAATCTGATCGCGCTGGCCGAAAAGCATGATTTCATCATCTTTGCCGATGAATGCTATTCCGAGATTTATCGCGACGCGCCGCCCCCCGGTGCCTTGCAGATTGCCCGCGAAATGGGTGCCGATCCCGAGCGGGTCTTGATCTTTCATTCCCTGTCGAAACGCTCAAACCTGCCGGGCCTGCGCTCGGGGTTCTGTGCAGGCGGCCCGCAATCCATTGCGCGCCTGCGTGTGCTGCGCGCCTTTGCCGGTGCGCCTTTGCCCGGTCCATTGCAGGCGGTCGCCGCCGCCACCTGGAGCGATGAGACGCATGTGGAAGAAAGCCGCGCGCTTTATCACCGCAAATACCAGATCGCAGACGATGTGCTGGGCCACATCAAGGGCTACCAATCCCCGCAGGCGGGGTTCTTTTTGTGGTTGCCCGTGGATGACGGAGAAACCGCAGCAGTGAAGCTTTGGCAGGAAACAGGTGTGCGGGTGTTGCCCGGTGCCTATCTGAGCCAGCAATCAAACGGGGAAACCCCCGGCAAGACATTTATTCGGGTCGCCATGGTGGCCCCCCAAGAAGAAATGCAGCGCGGTCTGACCCTGATCCGCGACTGTCTGTATGGTTGAGGACGAACAGTATGGCATCTTACCAATCCCGGCGACGCGACCCGCTTTTGGACAGCACCACGCAGGCAGCGATTGAAAAACGCTCCAAAGAGCTGTTGGGCCTTGCCCTGGTCTTTGTGGGGCTTTTGATTGCGGTGATGGTGGGCAGTTACTCCCCTGATGATCCAAGCTGGATTTCCGCCACCGATGCCCCTGTTCAGAACTGGGCGGGGCAATTTGGCGCCTCAGTTGCGGCCCCCTTGATGATGGTGATCGGACTTGGTGTCTGGGTTGTGCCTTTGGTGTTGATGACCTGGGGCGTTCGCTTTGTGATGCACCATGGACAGGAACGCGCCATCGGGCGTCTGATCTTTGCGCCGGTCGCGATCATTCTGGCCTCTGTGCATGCCGCAACCCTGACCCCGGGTTTTGACTGGCCGGCGAACTTTGGCCTCGGCGGGCTTTTTGGGGATACGCTTTTGGGCGTGATCCTGACGATCGTCCCCGTTGGTACAATCTTCGGGGTCAAGCTCTTGTCGTTCCTGACGGGTCTTGCCTTGCTGGGGCTGGGGGCTTTCGTGCTGGGCTTTACACGGCCTGAAATCAGGGCCGCCGGTCGTTTTTTGCTGCTAGGGACAGTGATGCTTTATGCACTGTTGCTGCGGATGGTTGGCAAGGGTGCTACCTTGTCGGCCCAGGCCGCGCAGGGGATGTCGGCCACCGTCCAGTCCCGCCGCGAGCAGATACACGAGGCCCGCGCGGCCCGTGCAGAAGAAACCGAAATGGATGATCCGTTTCAGGTGCCGCCGCTCTATGATGATCCGAGGGCCAAGGCAGCAGCCGTGGTGCGGGCAAACCCTGTGATGCCCACCGCAGAGCCACCGTTGACCACCCCGGCAATGCCACCTGACACACGGTCCCGCCCGTCAGCGCCTGCACCGCAAGGCGGGTTCCTGTCTGGCTTGCTCAGGCGCAGCGATGCCATGCCAGAGCCCGAGTTGGTGACCCCAGACCCGATTGACCAGCCGCTGCCACCGGCCGGCAATCCCGATCGTGTCAGCGCGCGCATTGCAGATGCGGTCAAGCGCCGCGCGGCACCGCCGTCGCCCACAGGCGTGCGGATTGAACCGTCACTCACCGCGGGGCGCGGCCCGCAGCCGTTGGTGTTTACACCCCCGGAAGACGACGAGACCGTTCTGGAGCCCGCCGACGAGGCCCCGCGCATGGCCACACCGCATATGCCGATCCCTCAGGCGCATGTGCCAACGCCTGAACCCCGCAGCGTTGTCCAGCATCCACCCAAGCGCGCGCCGCAGCCCTCCCGGCAAGCCCAGGCAGAGGCGCAACCTGCGCTGAAGTTCGACGACAAATATGCCAGCTACGAACATCCCCCGCTAAGCCTGCTGACCAATCCGATAGATATTCAGCGGCACCATCTGAGCGATGAAGCTCTGGAAGAAAACGCCCGCATGTTGGAAAACGTGCTGGATGATTATGGCGTGAAGGGCGAAATCGTGTCGGTCCGTCCCGGCCCGGTTGTCACCATGTATGAGCTTGAGCCCGCACCCGGCCTGAAGGCGTCTCGCGTGATTGGCCTGTCTGATGACATTGCCCGCTCCATGTCGGCGCTTTCTGCGCGTGTGTCCACCGTGCCGGGCCGCTCTGTCATCGGGATCGAACTGCCCAACGAGAACCGCGAAAAAGTGGTCTTGCGCGAAATCCTGTCTCACCGTGACTTTGGCGATGGCAATCATAAGCTGCCGTTGGCGCTGGGCAAGGATATCGGCGGAGAGCCGATCATTGCCAATCTGGCCAAGATGCCGCACCTGCTGATTGCAGGGACCACAGGTTCGGGCAAATCCGTGGCAATCAACACGATGATCCTGTCGCTCCTTTACAAACTGACCCCCGAAGAATGCCGGATGATCATGATCGACCCCAAGATGCTGGAACTCAGCGTCTATGACGGCATTCCGCATCTGCTGTCCCCAGTTGTGACCGACCCCAAAAAGGCGGTTGTTGCCCTCAAATGGGTCGTGGGCGAGATGGAGGAACGTTATCGCAAGATGTCCAAGATGGGCGTGCGCAACATTGACGGTTTCAATGGCCGCGTAAAGGATGCGCTGGCCAAAGGCGAAATGTTCAGCCGCACGGTGCAGACCGGCTTTGACGATGAAACCGGCGATCCGATCTTTGAGACCGAAGAATTCCAGCCAGAGGTCCTGCCATACATTGTTGTCATCGTCGATGAGATGGCCGACCTGATGATGGTTGCTGGCAAGGAAATCGAGGCCTGCATCCAGCGCCTTGCCCAGATGGCCCGTGCCTCTGGCATCCATCTCATCATGGCGACGCAGCGCCCTTCCGTCGACGTGATTACAGGGACGATCAAGGCGAACTTCCCCACCCGGATATCCTTTCAGGTGACGTCCAAGATCGACAGCCGCACGATTCTGGGTGAGATGGGGGCCGAGCAGCTTCTGGGAATGGGTGACATGCTTTACATGGCGGGCGGCTCCAAGATCACCCGGGTGCATGGTCCGTTCGTGAGTGACGAGGAAGTAGAAGAGATCGTCAACCACCTGAAAGGCTTCGGTCCGCCTGAGTATATGTCCGGCGTTGTCGAAGGCCCCTCGGAGGATACCGAAAGCAGCATTGATCTTGTGCTGGGGCTTGGGGATGGAACCGACAGCGAGAATGCTCTCTATGACACTGCGGTGGCCATTGTGATCAAGGATCGCAAATGTTCGACCTCCTATATCCAGCGCAAACTGGCGATCGGCTATAACAAGGCCGCACGTCTGGTCGAGCAGATGGAAGATGAAGGTGTCGTGAGTTCCGCCAACCATGTGGGCAAGCGCGAGATCCTGGTGCCCGAACAACACTGACCGGTTGAATGCGACGCGACCCTGACGCTCTGGCCCACGGGCGCCAGGGGTGTCTGGCGTCTGTCGGGACTTTGCTGGCGCTCGCTCTTGTCGGTTCCTTCTGTTCCGACTGATCGATTCGAGTGACCCAGATCAAGGCAAATGGCGGTCGCAACGGGTAAAATCGGGATAACCAGAAAAGGAAACTCCCTATGTATAAGAACATTCTTGTTCCCATCTCGTTCGAAACGGAACGTGACGCCGAAGGCGCGCTGGCCATTGCGCAGGCTCTGCGTGCGGAAGGAGGTGCGATCACCTGTCTGCACGTCATGGAACATCTGCCGAAATATGCCACCGACTACCTGCCCGAGGGTCATCTGGAACGCCAGAAGGCGGATATCTCCAAGAAATTGAAGGCGCTCGCCGAAAGTGTCGGCAATGCAACCGCTGTGGTGATTGAAGGCCATTCGTCGCGCAGCATTCTTGACCATGCCAACAGAAACGATTCCGACCTGATTATCATCGCAAGCCACCAGCCGGGCATGCAGGATTACCTTCTGGGCTCGACTGCGGCCAAGGTTGTGCGTCACGCAAAATGCGCGGTGCATGTGCTGCGGTGAGGTGGGCTGGGCTTTCTGTCGGGCGCGTCTTTAGAATCATTAGGGCCCCACTTGTTTGGTTGGTCTGTGGCGTGTAGCAGTCACTGACGCTGTATCGTTCGCGGCGCGCGCAGGAGGTACATTTTGTCCCATAAGCCAGAACAAACTGATCGACCCGAATTCGGTCTAACATTCCCGGAGCAAGAAGCGGCGTTTGTCAAAAAGCTTTATCCCGAGGCGTCTGTTATCCTTGAGTACGGAAGCGGCGGTTCGACTGTACTGGCAGCGGAGTGTGGCAAGCCTTGCCTCTCTGTAGAATCTGACGCCCTTTGGGCCAAAATGCTGACCGAGCGCCTGCACGAGAGCTTCGATGGCTCACCGACGGCCAAGGTGTTTCATGTTGATATCGGACCCACAAGGGATTGGGGATATCCGCAGTCTTCCACCAATTGGGAGGACTATTGGAAGTACCCGCTATCGGTATGGGATTCTCCGGGTTTTCAGCAGCCGGACCTCGTCTTGATTGATGGGCGTATGCGGACAGCTTGTTTTGCCGCAGCCATGCTGAAAGTCCAAAAAGAAACCACTGTGCTGTTTGATGACTACAAAAATCGTATCCACTATCATGATGTTGAACGGTACGCGCAGCCGGACCTGTTTGTCGGGCGAATGGCAAAATTCACGCTCCGTCCGCATCTGCTTAGCATGGACGTATTCGCTGACATTGTGCCGTGGTTCTTTAGTGTCCGCTGATAATTCCGGGTGATGCTTCAGATATCTGACAACATTCGCGGGGCGCTTTTGATGATGGGTGCGATGGGCGCCTATACATTCAACGACGCCTTCATGAAGGCCTTGGCCGATGAGATCCCGTTGTTTCAGGCGATCTTTTTTCGTGGCATTGGCGCGGTGATCTTTCTGACGATCATGTGCCGAATACTGGGCCAGCTGCGGTTCCGGTTCCCGGCAAGTGACTGGGTGTTCATGCTGCTGCGGTCCGCAGGTGAGGTTGGCGGGACGTTCTTTTTCCTCACCGCATTATTCAACATGCCGATCGCCAATGTCAGCGCGATCCTTCAGGTGCTTCCGCTGAGCGTCAGCCTTGCCGCCGCCCTGTTTCTGGGCGAGGCGCTGGGTTGGCGCAGACTGACGGCGATCTTTGTGGGCTTTGTCGGGGTCCTTCTGATCATTCAGCCGGGAGGCGCGGATTTCAGCATCTTCAGTTTCTATGCGCTGGGCGCTGTGGCCTGTATCACCCTGCGTGACGTGGCCGTGCGGCGGATGTCGCGGGATGTGCCTTCGGTCTTTATCGCGCTGATTGCGGCGGTTGGCGTGACGTTGCTGGGGGCTGTCGGGTCTCTCTTTATTGACTGGCAGCCTTTTACAGCGACGTCGGGATTGCAACTGGCGGGGGCGATGGCGTTCCTGATCTTTGGGTATATCGCGTCGGTCAGTGCGATGCGCTTTGGCGATATCGGCTTTGTCGCCCCGTTCCGCTATACCAGCCTTTTGGTGGCGTTGATCCTGGGTGTGCTGGTCTTTGACGAATGGCCCAATGCGCTGGCCCTGGCAGGCGGCGCAATTGTTGTGGCGACGGGCCTTTTCACTCTCTATCGGGAATCCCGGCTCAAGATCGAACACAGAGTCGTGCCGGACCGCATTCGCTAATCAACGGTTCCGAAAAACACGCCGTCTACCTCCATGTCGAATTCACCGTTGGCTTGTCCCTGGGCTGATCCAAAGACAGCATCACCTTGGCCCAAATCATCGTAGACGTCGCCATCAAGGGTCAAAAGCAGTTGGCTTTCCACCTCAACCCCGTCGGTGTTGACCGCCGTGATATCGCCCAGTGCAAAGGCATCCAGCCGCCCGCTGCTTTCGACACCATCAATCATCAGGCTTCCGTCGAACCGCTGGTTGGGCTGCCCATCAGGGTCGATCAGGTTGATGTTGGTGACGCTGCCATCAATGGTGCTATCGGCAAACGCAACATTCATCGTCATGTCGCCAAGAATGCTGCCCTGCGCATCCCCGTTCACATCCGCCCCCAGTTGACCGCGATAAGTCACCCCCCCGGTGGGCAGGTTGGCCGTACTGGTGAAGGGCAGGTTTCTGATCCGTTGCGCCTCATCAAAGGCGCGATCCACGTCAAAGGCGGTGACAGTGGGGTCATTTGGGGTCGCTGCACAGGCTGACAGAGCTGCGATACCGACAAGGCTGAGGGTGATCCGGATCATTGGTTTGTCTCCATCGTGATGGTGTTGCCGCGGTTGGCGCGAAATTTGCGCCCGGTGGATCACTGATGGGGTGGGGCAGGGTTGCTAAGCAATAATGCGCGCGTGCTATTGGATATCGGCCTGTGCTATCGGGGCATTCTGCCGCAAATCAGCAAAGGTCCAACCCAAGTGGCTTTTGCCCATGGTGCGGCTGTTGACAGGCAGAAAGACTCCCCCTATACGCCGCTCATTCGGGCTGAGGGGAACCTCTTGAAGTCCCGATATCATACCACGTAGTGGCCAAGAACCGAGCGCTTTTACTGCTTTGTTCCTCTGGAGCTCACCGCACCGAACCTCCGGTAAGGGTTCGACTGCGGAATTTTTGTGCTTTCCGAAATGAAAGCACTTTTTGAAACTCAGCGTTTGCCGGACGCAACATGTGAATAGATGGGAACATCAAACGATGCCAACGATTCAGCAGCTGATCCGCAAGCCGCGCCAGCCAAAAGTCACTCGCTCCAAGTCGCTCCACATGGAGGGATGCCCACAGAAACGCGGTGTTTGCACGCGCGTTTATACAACGACACCCAAGAAGCCGAACTCGGCCATGCGCAAGGTTGCCAAAGTGCGCCTGACAAATGGTTTTGAGGTCATTTCCTACATTCCGGGTGAAAGCCACAACCTGCAGGAACACTCAGTGGTTCTGATCCGTGGCGGCCGTGTCAAAGACCTTCCCGGCGTCCGTTACCACATCCTGCGTGGTGTGCTTGATACCCAAGGTGTCAAGGATCGTAAGCAACGCCGTTCCAAGTACGGCGCGAAGCGTCCCAAGTGATCCGATAGGATCATCCCGGGCTTGATCCGGGATCTCCTGCTGCAATGAGGCCCCGGATCAGGTCCGGGGCGCGACCGAGAAACGAAGAGAGAGAAGCGCATGTCACGTCGTCACGCCGCTGAAAAACGCGAAGTCCTGCCAGACGCCAAATTTGGTGATCTGGTCCTGACAAAATTCATGAACAACCTCATGATCGACGGGAAGAAATCCGTCGCGGAACGTATCGTCTACAACGCCTTTGATCGCGTTGAAGACAAGTTGAAGAAATCCCCGGTTGAGGTGTTTCACGAAAGCCTTGATAACATTAAACCATCCGTCGAAGTGCGTTCGCGCCGCGTCGGTGGTGCGACATATCAGGTGCCTGTCGAAGTGCGCCCCGAGCGCCGCGAAGCGCTGGCCATCCGCTGGCTGATCGCCGCTGCGAAAAAGCGCAATGAAAACACCATGGAAGAGCGCCTCGCTGGTGAGCTGATGGATGCGGTCAATGGCCGCGGCACAGCCGTCAAAAAGCGTGAAGACACCCACAAGATGGCCGACGCGAACAAAGCGTTCAGCCACTACCGCTGGTAAGAGGAAAGCAAGCAAATGGCACGCGATTATCCCCTCGAACTATACCGCAACTTTGGCATCATTGCGCATATCGATGCAGGTAAGACCACCTGTTCCGAGCGTATCCTGTACTACACCGGCAAATCCCACAACATCGGCGAAGTGCATGATGGTGCAGCCACCATGGACTGGATGGAGCAAGAGCAGGAACGTGGCATCACGATCACCTCTGCCGCGACAACCACCTTCTGGGAGCGCACAGAAGACGGTGCGACCGCCGACAGCCCCAAGCACCGCATGAACATCATCGACACCCCCGGCCACGTTGACTTCACCATCGAAGTTGAGCGTTCTTTGGCCGTGCTTGACGGTGCCGTGACTGTTCTTGACGCCAACGCAGGTGTTGAACCACAGACCGAAACTGTCTGGCGTCAGGCCGACCGGTACAAGGTGCCGCGCATGGTTTTCGTCAACAAGATGGACAAGATCGGCGCAGACTTCTTCAAGTGTGTGCACATGATCGAAGACCGCACCGGCGCACGGGCCATCCCGATCGCATTCCCGATTGGCGCCGAGACCGAGCTGGAAGGCCTGGTTGATCTGGTGACCATGGAAGAATGGTTGTGGCAGGGCGAAGACCTTGGTGCGTCCTGGGTCAAAGCACCGATCCGTGACAGCCTGACTGCTCAAGCTGCCGAATGGCGCGAAAAGCTGATCGAAGCTGCGGTTGAACAAGACGACGACGCAATGGAAGCTTATCTTGAAGGTGAAGAGCCTGACGTGAAAACGTTGCGTTCGCTGATCCGCAAGGCCTGCCTGTCACTGTCATTTGTTCCTGTTCTGGGCGGTTCTGCGTTCAAGAACAAAGGTGTGCAGCCGCTGCTGAACGCCGTTGTGGACTATCTGCCAAGCCCGCTTGATGTTGTTGACTACATGGGCTTCAAGCCCGGCGACGAAGACGAAGTTCGCGACATCCCGCGTCGTGCAGATGACGACATGGCCTTCTCTGGTCTGGCCTTCAAAATCATGAACGACCCGTTTGTGGGCTCTTTGACGTTTACACGGATTTACTCCGGTAAGCTCAAAAAGGGTGACACCATGCTCAACTCCACCAAGGGGAACAAAGAGCGTGTCGGCCGCATGATGATGATGCACTCCAACAACCGCGAAGAGATCGACGAGGCATTTGCCGGCGACATCATCGCGCTGGGTGGTCTGAAGAACACGACAACCGGTGACACGATCTGTGATCCACAGGACCCCGTTGTTCTGGAAACAATGACATTCCCCGATCCCGTGATCGAGATTGCCGTTGAGCCCAAGACAAAGGCCGACCAGGAAAAGATGGGCATCGCCTTGCAGCGTCTGTCTGCAGAGGACCCTTCCTTCCGCGTGGAAACCGATCTGGAATCCGGTCAGACCATCATGAAGGGCATGGGCGAATTGCACCTCGACATCCTCGTCGACCGCATGAAGCGCGAGTTCAAGGTCGAGGCCAACATCGGCGCACCTCAGGTGGCGTATCGTGAAACCATCGGTCACGAAGTTGAACATACCTATACCCACAAGAAGCAATCTGGCGGGTCGGGTCAGTTCGGCGAAGTGAAGATGATCATCACGCCGACCGAGCCGGGCGAAGGCTATTCGTTTGAAAGCCGTGTTGTCGGTGGGTCTGTGCCCAAGGAATACATCCCCGGTGTTGAAAAAGGCATCCTGTCTGTCATGGATAACGGCCCTCTGGCCGGCTTTCCCGTGATCGACTTCAAGGTGGCCCTGATCGACGGCAAGTTCCACGACGTTGACTCGTCCATCATGGCGTTCGAAATCGCCGCCCGTATGTGCATGCGTGAAGGCATGCGCAAAGCTGGCGCGAAGCTGCTCGAACCGATCATGAAGGTCGAAGTGGTGACACCCGAGGAATATACCGGCGGGATCATCGGTGACCTGACATCACGCCGCGGCATGGTGCAGGGTCAGGACACACGCGGCAACGCGATTGTCATCGACGCGATGGTGCCTCTGGCGAATATGTTCGGCTACATCAACACTCTGCGTTCCATGTCCTCGGGCCGTGCGCAGTTTACGATGCAGTTTGACCACTACGATCCGGTGCCAAGCAACATCTCCGAAGAGATCCAGGCGAAATATGCGTAACCCATCCGGGTTGCGCGCCCCGGGCTTGACCCGGGGCCTCATGACACATTTTTTGAAGGAGGCCTTTCATGGCTAAGGAAAAGTTTGAACGGAATAAGCCGCACGTGAACATTGGCACGATTGGCCACGTTGACCACGGCAAGACGACGCTGACGGCGGCGATCACGAAGTACTTTGGTGACTTCCAGGCCTATG
>Ga0316205_10000220_pt1 | contig 120264 bp, 111 predicted proteins | sample 3monthpyrite_MG_FD_204941 | JGI IMG/M metagenome (GOLD analysis project Ga0316205, IMG submission 204941) | Microbial mat bacterial communities from mineral coupon in-situ incubated in ocean water Damariscotta River, Maine, United States -... | ecosystem: Environmental > Aquatic > Marine >...
AACCATGCAGGTGACCTTCTCCTGTAATGATGACAAATAACGGCTGTAAGTCCATTACTATTTGTGACCACCCAAATACCATTAAACTAAAACTACCATTCAGTAGTGATTTTATTAAAAGTCCTGGGCCCATATGAATAGGTGTAAACGGCATTTAATCGGTTATTCCACGTTATACCAGGCGCCCAAAATATTAAATCTTTTGCAGCGCCTTAATAATATCAGCCGGCTCCATGCGTTTTTTGTAGTCTGTCTCAGCCTGTTTGGCAATCACTATACCTTGCTGGTTAATTACAAATGTACCAGGTACAGGTAGCACTGCACGCCCCTTTCCATTAAATGCCTCTATATCAATTTTATGTTTTTTATAAACCGCTATTAAATCATCAGGTAGTTCAAAATAAAGTCGATAATCTTTCATTACCTGACTGTTTAAATCGCTTAACACTTCAAAAGGAAATTTATCTTTTTTAATTTGCCCGGCTGATTTATCAGGAGTTTGAGGTGTCACCGCAATTAACTGGGCACCCAACTTTTTAAATTGCGGCAAGCTCTTTTTCAGGGCATGTAGGTGCATATTGCAAAACGGGCACCAGGCACCCCGATAAAACACGAGTACAACCGGGCCTTTTTTAAGTTCAGCCTGCAAATTTACCTTTTTTCCAAAGGCATTTTTTAAATTAAAATCTGGCGCATGATCACCGGTTTTTAGCCCCGGGTCTGGCATACTTTTCGACAACATCATTGCCGCTTTTTTCATTACCGCTATATCTTCTTCTGAAAAAGGAGAACTGGATGATTTTGATTCATGCATATATTGATCAAGTGATTCTTGATAACTAGCGGCCATATCGGCAGCATTCGAAACATTAACAATAGCTAATGTAAATATGAATATTAAACATCTCATGGTGAGTCCCCTTAGAATGAATGAGTGGTATGGCTATTATCATTTAACGTAAAAATATTTCAACTAATCATTCTTATTGTTTATCAAAATCAAACATGGCAATGACAATTTAATACAAAAACTTTTCCAAGGCTTAGGATAGAACAAAATATCCCAAACCCCCAAGCCAAATATACCCACTAAAATCTGCCAGCATTTATTTGTTGGGTGTCAGGATTGTTTATGGTTCATTTATTAAGGAAGAGGCTGCACAACAATCCCTGTATCACCAGCAATAAACAAGCTTCTGCCAAAGGGTGTCAACTCCATTGTCAATGCCAGTACATTACCAACTGAATCTGGTATAGATAGTGGACTAGAAGCTGCCTGGTTAAAACTATCATTAGCATCTGCACTGGTTAAATCATAAATATTTAAAACATCAGACACTGGGTTGTAACTGTATAGGGTATTTCCATCACTAGATAAGGCGGATGCGTAATTCACACTTCTCGTGCTTGAGCCTGGAATGCTGCCCTGCAATATTGATGATTTATAAACCCTGCGTTGATCATTAAGAAAATTCTGAATACCCAGGACCAGCGTATTGCCGGTTAAATCAACTGGCAGAGCATTGGTCGTTTCGCTCATAGAGAGTATTGTTAATGGCGCATCATCTGTAGCGTTGTATTCTAATATCCGGTTGAAAGAGGTGTTTCCATCTTTGGACCCAATATAAAGTTTACTCCCATCACCAGACACGCCCACGGTACCTTGAGACACCGTATCATTAACAAATGTAAACGTTCTTTTTCTTGCATTGTACTTATAAAAAAACGTAGAGCCTGATCCATTAATTCCGGGCACTGCGTAACCAATGCCATTATTTGCAATACCCAACTGTCGCAAGAATACATTGCTGCCGCTCAGGGGTGATGAGGCAAATGCAGTCTGCGTAAAGGTATTCAAATCAACATGAACTATCGATTTATCACTTAAAGCCAGTAAGTTGTTACCATCTGGCATAAACGCAATGTCATGTATATTTGCAATAGCAAGACTGCTCGACGTCCATACAGGGTCACCCGACATTGCATCAACACTATGTGCATAACGCATAAGTAGACCGGTGTCATTATTACCAACATACATCACATCACGTTTTGCATCATAAAGAATACGGGTTTTAATGCCTGTATCAGCAATAAAAGAATAACCTAAATCAGGTTCTGTTATAACGTGTAAACTGGCTTCAGTCGCAATTGAGCCTGTTGAATCATTCACATTCACTACATAATTACCAGCACTGAGCAAGGGTAAGCTAGCTTTTATTTCTGTGTCATTTACAACGTTAACGCTAAGCGCTGCGCTATCACCAAAACTAACCTCTGGTGAATCGAGTAAAGAAAAGCCAACACCCCGAATAATCACCTCACCAGATGCATCAGATTGTGATAAGTGTGGCGCAACATAGCGTACTGTAGGAGTAGCTGTTACATTGTACGAAACATGGATTGTTTTCGGGCTGCCCGATACTTGACTAGCGCTTCCCACACAGCTTGAAAACCCGGTACAGACATAAATTGTAATTTGATCTTCAAATACACCAACTCCCAGCTGTTCTGGATTTTTCGCAGTCACCGTTAACTGGCCGCTATTACCCCCCGTTAGATTAAACTCGGCGGTTTCAACGGCTGTGCCATTAATAATTACATCCACCCTGATCGATGTGGTTGCATCTCTAACGCTACCGGTCACTATTTGATCCGCTGGCACATTGGCATCAATGTCTGCGGAGTAGTTAAGCTGATTCGTTGATACCGTAAAGTTATCCTGTGCGGCACCGCCACCCCCGCCACCGCAAGCAACCAGAACAAAAACAGATAACAGATAAACTAGATTAAATATGGACACTTTATTTAAAAACACACTCACACCTCATCACTCTTAGTATTTTTGATTATAAATTAATATTAGATATTACTGTCGCCCATAATAACAAAAGACATGGTTTTGTGTTAAGGCTTTGTTATTATTGTTATCTTAGTGTGAAATGACGATATATTTTACTTCCATCATCGCTTCATTATTTTTTCATCATTAGCATTTTCTTTTATTGGGCATAGTAGTGAGTTGAGTGGCTGGGGTGAAGCGTAAAGCGCTGTGAAGCCCTGGAGCGGCTGGGATACTCGATTGAAAGTTGCAGCCAATAATGCGGGCCAGAATAATGCCGGTGAGAGATTAATTTTTGCTAATATTAGAATTAATTATTCTTTGTCTCGGGAAGACCTGACTCAAAAAATTTTGCTTCTGTAAAATATAACTTTAATAAAAGCTGATGGTTAAATATCCAGGCCAGGGATGAATGCCTGTGATGTAGACCTGGGATGCAGGCCAGAGGTGAGATTTTTTTTAAACAGGTCCCACCCGCTGTATGATATAGTAAAAAGGTTATCCTAAAATAAAATACTGTAGGAGATTTGACATGACTGATATTGAATCAACAATTGATAAAATGCTTAATGAGTATAAAAAAGAACGAGATGAGCTTAAATTAAAACTGCATCTTGCTAAACTGGATATAACGGATGAGTGGGAAAGTCTCGAGTCAAAAATAGAACATCTCTCAGACAAAACAAGAGAGTTTAAAAATGCAACATCAGATGCATCGAAAGATATTGGTGCCGCGGCGAAGCTTCTGGGTGATGAAATTGGCGAAGGCCTGAAAAAAATAAAAAAGCATTTTTAACCTGGTACGCCCATCATGGGCGTGAACTAATGAGGTGAAAGTTCTCTGTTGGAGGTTCACCTGCCTATATTTATAGGCAGTATAGTTACTAGCTGACGGCAACTGCAAGTCCGCGAGAAATTAAATGGGCGGTGACAAACGAGAATACTAATAATTCTCAGTTTTCGCTGCCCTCCTTTAATTAGTTAAATAAAATAAATTTTAAATTTTCTGGGTTAATGGTTTTATTTATGCGGATAGATTGATATCTTTGTGTTTTTTTTAAAATGGGTGTCCCACTGTATTCTTATATTGAAGTTACATTCTGCATAAATGGTAGACCAATTTTGTGTATAGCTGATTTTATCTGTTTTTGATTTTTATATTTGTACACAATAATATGATAACCATCTGAAAAGTCATCGACATATGCAATTTGTACTCCAAAATCTATCAGATGTTTATTAATTTCTAAAAAAGCACCGTCAGAAGATATTGAAATATTTTTTGGATAACTAATAAACGTTATTAACTCAATTTTTCCCCATCCATCACCAAGGCATTTTGAAATATTCCAGGCTACATCACTAATAGCCATTTTCCAATCAACATATGTAATAAATACGGTGTCTTGTTCATCAACATAACTTGTAATTGTATTTAAATACAATATAGCATAGCTTTCTTTTTTTGCTTCCCGAAAAGAACTAGATTTAGATTGAATTGAGGATATATACGTTTTTAAATCATTTTTTTCTGAATTATGTACAAGTAAGTCGACCAGCTCGACAAATCCATTGCGTACATCATTGTGTATTGTGAGTGCCATTCTTTTGTTTACAGGAAAAGCAGATTTGATTTCATCACGTTTAAAATAAACAAGGATAATCAGAACTAAGATTATGAAAACATGTTTTAGTGGGGCATCTAGCATGATATATTTTTTATATATTCTCCGGTTCATATATATGGTTTCGCATAATGCTTTGATCAATGAATCGGGCACCGAGAATTACAAATAAAACGAGGCCTTATCAAAATTATTGTTTGATTATTCCAGATGCTCATAATAACAAAAGACACGGCGTTATGTTAATCCCTATATTATCATTAGAGAGAGGGTGTTTCGGCAGGTTGTGATTCAACTGCGCCATTAATGCCATTAATAATTATTGCCTCCTGTTTAACGCCTAAACGAACAATATGATATGATTTTCCATCCGATAAGATCTGTGCACCTAGTTTACTGCTGCATGAGAATTCCAACTTTTCTTTTGCAATTTCGATAGCTTCGAATGGTGTTATTTTGAAATTTGGAGGCGTTACAACAGTTTGATCGTCATCACGGTATAGAGTTTTACATGCGTCACCATTCATAACGCCTTTTCCAATATGCTGCACCGCCACTACTTCTAGATTTGAATGTGTTTCACTGCACCCAGCCAAAAACAATAAGATAATGCAGATAGTGTATTTCACTTTATATACCTTCGCCTTGAATGTGGGGCTGCAACCGGATAGTGAAGCAGCGCGATTACAGTCCGATTAATACATAATTAATCCAGATGATTGTACCAGGCACATATAATAAAAAAAGAAATGGCTCTATATTAAGTCTTTGTTTTAATAGGTTCTTAAATTGGGCGGTCTGTTGTTTTCCCATCATAAAATTTATGTGTTTTATCGAAAATTACTAAACGCATTTCCAAACCAAAATATATTTGCAAGTAAAAATAATAATAGTAAATTTAGAGAGAAAAATAATTTCCATAAGTTTGATTCTTTCTCGAAAAATAAACCATTAATTAAAAATAAAATTGCAAATACTAAAGGCAATCCCGGAGAAAACAGTAAATAAAAAACACCATATTCAATATTGGTAATAAGCACAATATAGAAAAATACAAGTATCACTTCTATTAAAGCCAGCTTATTGGCTTTTGATAATTGAGTTTCTAAGGTTTTAGTCATGGCCTTGGTTTTACCTGAAATAAACAAACAAATATTTCATTTAATTTCATGTAACGAATTTAATAATAAACACAATAAACCAATTAACAGGAAGACTAAAATTAAAATATGAGGTTTGTTATATATGAATCTTCAGTTAAGTCTTTGTTTTTATGACAGCCTTAATAAGGGGGGCGTCAGGTTCCCTGGTCCTATAATTTTAATTGAATGTGACATGGAAAGACGTGACGTGTAAAGATCAATCCCAATCTTTTCACAATGCCTCATTGACTGTATTCATTTTTCAATCTTACTGGCTTTCTCTTTTGAGTGCTATAGGTACTTTACTTATTAAGCCTTTACTAGCATCGTACCTGGTCATTTCTCCATTAAGGGCCAGTTTTTCACTGGTCTTCCATTCTGAAAATGTAAACTGATATGTGTTCTCTTGGATTTTATGTATTACCATCAGAGAGCCCCTGCCAAAATGCACATTGTTTGTTCTGAATTTTATTTCTTTACCATCATTGAAATTAAGCTCTAACCTTGAAAACCTGCCATCTCTTATCGTTAACTTTAGGTTTAAATCATCAGCAAAAGTCCATTCAGACGTCCAGACGTTGTTAAAGTCAGATCGAGATATCTTTTCTGGTGAAGATGTCTCAGTGTCTTTGATTAATAAAGTATCCCACTTTTGCTTAGTTTCCTTAAAAGTACTTTCGTAACGTAATAAAATTCTATTACAGACAGTACTTTCAGGAAGTCCCTTGTTAGAGACCATGTTCTCAATGTTTGACATAGTGTGGTCAAATTGTTCTTTAGCTCGAAATTCAATTCTGGATGAGAATAATTTTGATAATCTTTTATGGAGTTCTGGAGAGAATTCATTAATAACGTTTTCAGTTAACAATTGAATATCTGAATTTGCAATAACATTTAATTTGTAGCTGCATTCAGAGTCATCTAAAAGCATAATATAATGGTGTGAAATCAGGTATGCATGCGCTAATTCAACATGAGTTTCATCAAGACCCTCCGCAAAACATGAAGTGCTAATTATTAGCAGTATTCCTATGCTCAATTTCATAGTTAATATTCTTTTTATAAATCACAGAGTGAAACGGCGAGCCGTTTACTCTGCGATTTAAACAAAAGGTATATGTTTTTAAAATTTATGATCACAAAAGTTGCAACCTTTATAAAGCAATAAACCTGACGTTCAGGATTACAAAAAACGAGGTTTCAGCTAAGTCTTTGTTTTTATGGCTATCTTTGTGTGGGTGTCTAGGTAAGCTTTCCAGGTAAGTTTGTTCTATCATTTTCAATCTATGGAAGATTATTTTGCAAATTCAACCAGCGTGAAACCTGCATAAATAATGCACCAACTGCTGAAGCAACAGCTATCAACATTGACAGCCCTGCTTCTCCGTCCGCTCAACTACTTCACACGCTTAGCAAGTAGAATGCGAAGATTACAATTGCCGCATCCTACGTGATCAAGTTACTCTGGTTGCACTTCCACAAGCTGTTGGATTTCCTGCGCCTATCGCTTACGGGACTCTCCCTTATCGTGCTTTCCCTTATGAGGCTTTTCCTTATGAGGCTTTTCCTTAGTGTGTTTTTTGTCAGGAGTTTTTTCAAGTGTGTTGATGGAGATGTGCGGCCAGCGAATACGGCCAGGCATGTCATCTGAGCGAATAACATGAAAGTCTAGCAGTACAGTCTGGAGATACTGAAGAACTAGCTTAGGTTCCTTGCCACCTTTAGGCGTATCCAGCTCATGAATCCAGAACGTGCTACGCATCGCAGCTGCATTGGCTTGCTTAGTCACAAATGGAATATTGAGGATACCTCCGGTTTCCAGTTCAGTATCAAAGAAAATGCGAGTCGTCTTCTTGATAGGGAACTCTTTAAGCCCTTTAAATGTTTCAACACCAAGTGCTGATTTGAGGTCTTCGAAAAGTTTCTTTTGAGGCAAGACTGGATCAAAGCCATCAAGATGTGTTTTTCTGTATTGTTCTAGATAAGAGCTGCCAGGATTATCAGGAGTACCCAGATCCTGAGTCGTACCTTGAGGCATTCCCATTCTAAAATCATCTTTTGGAATCGTAAGGTAAGCCCGCACTTCAGCGTCTGCATTCTCACCTGTCATTTTAGCGACAGCTTTTTCAGGATATTCCAAAGTCTCACAACTACCCAGTGCAAGCACAGAATCCCCGTGTGGAATTGTTGCTAATCGAGCAAGATTCAAAGGCACGTTACGAACCGTAGGTTTTCTTTGAATCGTTGTCTCAACAGGGTTCGACATTCTCAGGAAAAGACCGGGTTCATGATGAATTTTCTTTTTAATGTCACCAGTTTCAGGTGGTTGAGTATCTGGGAAACTTATTGCCTTAACTTGATCGATTATCTGAATATAGTCGAGCGTTACTGCAAATTGATCTTGCGTTTCAAATTTGCCATTTATATTCTTATCGCGCTCGTTACACGGTTCAAATTTTTCGTTGTCATTATGGCAATCGTGCTCTTCAACGGGTATAACGCCTCGGTTAGGCGCCCCTTTATCTGCTAACGTAAATTCAAGCTCTTCTTTGTATTTGTTTACTAATACGCGATAACCGCGTGACTTTTCACCCGTATCATCATCGTGAAAAGGAAGCGCAATAAGGTTAAATCCATGCTCGCAAGCATTTTTCCATGTTCCTTCCGGTAGCCACTTAAAAGGGCCGAGATCGACGTCACCTGATTTTGCCTTCTCGATACTACGAGGAACTTCTCGCATTTTTTTATCCCATTCTTTGCTCATTATATTCTCTCCTGTATGTATGAGATTGATTTAAGTGTATTTAGGACGCTAAATTAATTGTGTTCTGTCACCAATTGCTCGGGTAAGTTTTATTATAAGCTACTAATGTCGATTGGTACATCTAGCTCTCCGCCTGGTGTCTCTCCCTGAAACTCAACATAGTGTTCTTTGTTTAGCGCATTGTATACTGCATACGCCAGTGAAATTCCTGTTGCATTGAATGCCTCGCAGTCTAATTCACCTGACATATTTTCATTTTCATATGTTGTGATCCAGGATTTAAAACGTTCAGCTAGCTCTTTACTCAGACCTAAGCGGCCATGAGAAATCATAGTGTGCCGCCAAGATCCATTCTCTTTCTTGAAGAACTCCCATGTTCCACTGCTTGCATACTCTGCCATGATTCGTATACATATACTTTTTGGTAAATGGGTCATTATTGTTTTTGCTCATAAAAATAAATCGGACACCCCGAATTGCAATAAACGAGGCTCAATCCATGTCTTTGTTTTATTGCTGTCTTAGTATGTGGGCCTCGTCAAGTTTTTTAAATAAAACTTGCATGTGGCATGGAAAGACCTGGCTCCGATCTTTCTGCTAACTACCAAAATGGGTGTTCACGGTAATGAATTTTCCAGACGATAGATAAACGTGCATATCATCGAGAAGATGCTTCAGACTCGGATTATACCCTCCCGTCATTAGGCCCTTTTGGATTGTGATGTTGTCTCCTTTCGCTACGCTTACCTCCATGGAGGTAGATAAAGGAGTGATCATTGCCGACCAGTCTTTTGTTACTGTCACGCGCCAGATTCTCTCCCAGGGGATCACCTGTTCTACCGGCTCACCCCATCTAGGGGTACGCTTATGAACTAAGCCTTTTTCATAAATTGTGATTGTGCTCAAGCTGGCTACATTCCCCCACACAACAGAAAGAAACAGAAAGAAGAGGAAGCTGGTGACTGAGGACACAATAGGGTGAAACCCATAGTTGACGCCGTAAATCGTGCCCGCAAACGCAATGACGGTCACCGTAGCAATGGTTGTGCGACTCCAAGGGGCATGTACATGGACATTGTTCCCAAGTTCGGGGTGGGATGGGTTGTCGTTAAAGGTGCCAGTCATGTTTTTCATTTAAGGTGAGATTATGCCGATTATGCCAGGCACCCATAATAACAAAAGACATAGTATTTCGTTAAGTCTTTGTTTTTATAGTTATCTTAGTGTGAGTGTCCAGGTAAGTTGTTGATAAAAATTACTCAGGGTTATATTTAAAACCAGAATCTTTAATTGAATCTTTGTCACCTAATGTTACGTTCTGGTCACTATCCAGTGAGTAAAAATTTCCACATATAAATGCATTTAAATCATGGCTGAACTTTTTAAATATATTTAATATATTAATTCCTGCAATTAATCCTTTTCGCGCAGAACCATACTCTGGAATATTGGTTGAAAAAACTGTAAGAAAAATATCACAAGCTGATAAGTCAGTGGCTTTTTTGTGTTTATATCGCCTAATTTTATTATCAATATTAGAATGAAGTATTGTCCAGTTTTTATCAATATCATATATTTGTTTACAATGTTTTTCAGTAAACGCACCGTCAATTAAAACAATATTCAGGTCTCTTTTATTTTTAATGCAGTAATTGAGTAGGGCGTCCGGACATTGTTGCTGTTTAATGCTATTGTTACCATGGTTATAATCAAAACAGCCAATGCCTATAAAAACAATTTCATCATTGCTTATATCATTAAACATGTTTTTAAGGTAATTCTTGAGTACCGGAATGACAGTCGGATCAGAAGATTCTAAGTTGTTTGGTACCTTGCACATAATACTAAGCGTCATTTCATTAACAATATCCAATTCTGCAAGTGTTTTGTTAAGATCCATATAACTTTTAGTGTTTTTTCTTATTATTAAGCGGGCTTTGTCAGTTGGGAAATTTGAGCCGGGGTTAGTCCTGTTGAACTTTGTGATTGCTTTAACTGCGACATCATACAAAGTATCATCGCTACTCACATCGATTATTTGAGTTTTATTTGCTACTTTCACAAAAATTTGCATCATAAATCCCCTATACCTTTTGATTAAAATTGACTATAAAGTATATATATTATTTACTTTAATATTAAATAGGTTCACTTTTTAAACGAATGTGGCATGGGAAGACCGGACCCTGATTTTTTTAAGGCCTTAAGTTGGGTGTCCTGTTATTTCTGGATGTCCTGTAATTTTTGTTATTTTTGCGATTAACTCTTAAGGCATCATAAATAAAAGACCTGGCCCCATTAACTGTGACAAATGCTACAGTCGTAAATAACTGAGTGCACCTACGGCTTGATCATAAATTCGTTCATTTTATTAGCCATTGCGTTTAACCCGGCACTCCCCCCTCCAAGCAGTCCACCCGTGACCAATATATCGGTAAGCCTAAGGAGCCATGTCTGCCATTCTGACACAAGCTCAATGCTCTGAAATAAGTCCTGGAAAATACTGAGTCCAAGTGTAGCCATAATAATTCCAGCAAAGAATACAATTCTGCCAACATATCGATTGGCGACAGAGTTAAATCGTGCTCTTTGAAATTCATAGGCGTGCTTTGCTGAGGTAAGGTATCCCAGATAGGCTTCGTCAGTTGCATGTGCAGGAACATCTTCAATCGTTCCAATGATTTCGTCCTGCTCCAACTGCTTAATTAATCGATGTTCTCTCGCATAAACTTGTTTCAATACCGCAGTATGTGGACTGTCTTTTTGCAATACCTCGCTTATCCTGTTGATTCTCAAGGACCAGTCAACTTTATTCTGGCTATGAGATATCCCAACGAAGACTGCCGCCGCCCTCTCGACTGCCACGACGATAAACAAGTACTTTAAAAATACATCTGCCCCAATATTCGACAGGTTCTCGTTAACTTTAACCACGGTAAAGCTACTGAATGTAAATAGCGCCGAGCCCACCAGAACAATGATGACGACTACCCCCCACCATACCAAAGGATTGAAAGTGCTATCCGTCAGGCCATCTTTGATGTAAGCATACTCTTTTGTCATTTACTCGCCCCTATTTATTAAAAAATAAATGTCTGCATGAAAGTTAGTCTAGCATCATGCCCCTACGCTTCCTATCAAGTTATCATCAGTTATCATGGACACCCATAAAAACAAAGACTTAGGTTTTAACTAAGTCGTTGTTTTAATCGAGCCTTAAGTTGGGTGCTGTTATTTGATGTCGATAAAAGCGTGAAATGAGATGTAGTTGGCTCGAATAATTGGGGTCAGATAAAAAATCTCGTTAGTTTACGAATATTGGTCAGAGTTTTTGCTCTCCCCCTCTTTTTCAAAGAGGGGTTGGGGGAGATTTAAAATGTTTCAGGTTAATATGCTGTATTTATCGTGTTAATAGACTGAACGTTTTTAAATCCCCCTCATTCCCCCTTTTCCAAAGGGGGAGGCTTTCACGTTTATCTTGCTCACACTATAACAGGTTGTTTTTTATTAGCATCCATTCGCGTTAATTAGCGGAAAACAGCATTTGACTTTAGGTCACGGTGAGTCCGCTTCACATGATTCACCCTACGACACTTTAGTTACAATTTTTTAGCGTATTAATACAAAAAAATTTTATAGGGAGTTTACTGATGACTTTAAAATAACGATTGTTAGAAGCCGTATTAACGGGTCAATTAGGTACCATTGAAGACCGGAGCGTGGTGGTGACGTTAAAACAGTTTAAAACTTATTTTAGTGATGTAACGGGCGGTTATATTAATTTGTTTTTACCGGCGAGTACCATCGAGCCGGGAGCACAACCGTTACCAGCACTAAATTTTTAGTGCGCATTCGCGATGGGGTTTATCTGCTGCACCCGGATGTGTTGCGGTAGGCTGTGTTATAGCGCGCAGCTGCGAAACCCGGCAAACACATCATTGCGGTCTGGTCCGTAATAAGTGCGCCAGGTATTGCGGATCATCCGCGAAGGTGTTGCCCAACCACCGCCGCGTAAAACTTTTGTCTGACCGAATAGCGGCTGAGAATAATCCTGATACATATCCGGCGTAAATCCCGGGTAGGGGTTAAAAGTATCCGCCACCCATTCCCAGCTATTACCCAGCATTTGCCGGCAACCAAAAGCGCTGTCGCTTTGGGAGAGGGCGCCAACATCTATCGTGTCCAACGCGCGGCTGTTCATGTTGACTTGTTTTTCAGTAGGTGTCGCATCTCCCCAGGGATAGGGGCGTTTTTCATTGATATTCTGTGGCGTTCCTGAAGCTGCCAGTTCCCATTCCGCTTCGCTGGGTAAGCGTCGTTTCGCCCATTTACACCAGGCATTGGCCTCAAACCAGTTAATATGAATTACCGCCGCATGTGGTCGCAGGGTTTGCCACTGGTCAAACTGTTGGATGAGCCAGCTTCCCTCTGCGTCTTTTTTCCAGCCATTGGGTTGAGTTACTTTATTTTCTTGTAACCATGCCCAGCCTTCATCATCCCAGAACTGTTGATTGCTATAGCCGCCATCATTCACAAAATCAGCAAACTGTTGATAGGTGGTGGCGGCCCGCGCAATCGCAAATGGTTTTACCTGAACCGGGTGCTGCCATTTTTCATTATCAAAACAGAAATCTATATCCTGTGGTGCGCCGAGTAAATATTCGCCACCTTCTATTTCAACATCCCCTGTCAGTGATCCGGCAGTGTATTGTGGGTCGTTAAGTTGCGTGTTCGTAAAGTGGGGGGCCGGATAGTTTAATGTGCGACGTGTGTATGTATAGGCCTCGGTGTGCATGTCTTCATGAAACAGTGCGTAGCGGGTCAGGTAAATGTCTTTTGCGGTGAGGGTTTTGATATTCTTTAAACGATTTATTTCAGCGTCCAGTACCCGTCGCATGTAATGCTTTGTTTCGTCTAGAGAAAGCAGGGGCAGATCCCAGCGATCATTATGGGCAATATTAATTGAATCATAAAGTGCATCGGCATTTTTTAAAAATGAGTCCGCATTATCAAGGTGGCGTAAAATCCACAGTTCGTGAAAATAGGCGACATGGCCGATTTCCCATAATAAAGGGTTAACCGTGTCCAGCTTCGGGCCGATAATTTGCTGCGCATCCAGTCCCTTTACTAATGCTAGTGTTCGTTGTCGGGCATCTTTTAAATCGGCAATTAATGTATCGACGGTTTGCTGGCTTATGTTTGTGTTTGACATATTTATAATCGTTAAATTGTGTGTATATTGTGACGGGTGCTAGGCCCTGATATAGGCTTTATGATATAACAGTTTCAGAAAATAATCTTTGTTATAACGATCATCCTAAATTATTAAGCTATTATAAATTTCACTTCGTCACACCTGTGAACGCGCAGTACTGTCTGTAATATTTTTGTAAAAAATTACCTAAGTTGTTAATTATTAATAATAAAGGTGCGTTAAACGCAATGGATAACTTTAAAAACTTTCATTCACGAATGCATGTGAGTTAAATTTTAACCAGTTCGATACAAAAGAATTTCAGCGTATTGGCTTCCCTCTTATGAAAAGAGGGAATTTGTATGGTGTAATATCAGGTCAGGCTTAATTATGATAAATGGCAGTGTGACGGGGAGATTTAAAATCATTCAAATTTAATCGCTATATTTATAGAGTATTCAAAGCTGAATGTTTTTAAATTCCCCTCAGTCCCCCTTTTGCAAAGGTGGATGCTTATCTTAAATTATCGATACTGGATGTAGTGGCATGGGGAATGACACATATTTGTTCTGGACAGTGTTACATTAATTTAATTAAAATTATTTAAATTAATGCAGGTTTTTTAGTTTAATATAGTCGCTATGCATATCGCCATCATAACCCCCGCCGCTCCCGGTTCGCTTAATGGAAATCGCGCCACCGCAAAACGCTGGGCGAATTTTTTAATTCAACTGGGGCATAAAGTTACTATTGATGTGCAATGGGACGGCCGCGAATATGATGTGATGGTGGCATTGCATGCCTGGCGTAGTGCCGAGTCGGTCGCACAATTTAGACATAAATATCTGCATCGTCCACTGGTGCTGGCGTTAACCGGTACGGATTTATATCGGTTTATAAAGTCTCACCCGCAACCCACCCTCGCTTCAATTAACGCCGCTGACAAATTAGTGACTCTACACGGGTTGGCAAAAAACGTACTGCCCGAGTCGGTGCATCATAAAATTCATGTGATTCACCAGTCCGCGTTGCCGGTTAATCCTTCATCAATAAAACGTTCTGTAAAAACATTTGATCTTTGTGTAGTAGGGCACTTGCGTGAAGAGAAAGATTCTCTGCGGGTGGCGTATGCGGTGAGAAATTTGCCGGAGGAAAGTCGTATAAGAGTTTTACATTATGGCAAGGCGCATAATGAACAGTGGGCAAACTATGCCACAGAAGAAATGAAAACCAATGCGCGTTATCACTGGTTAGGGGAGGTTCCCCACTGGCAGGTACGCAAAGCTTATACGCGTTGCCGTTTAATGGTGTTACCTTCGGTGATGGAAGGCGGTGCCAATGTGATTTCGGAAGCTACAGTGGCGGGGCTGCCGGTTATTGCATCTGATATAGACGGTTCGATTGGATTACTCGGTGAACATTACAGTGGATATTTTCCAGTCAAAAATACGCATGCATTAAGTGAGCTATTACTGAAAGCAGAAAACGATGGTGGGTTTGTTGAGACACTGGCTCAGCAGTGCCGACAGCGTGCAAAACTTTTTACGGTTGATGCCGAGCGACAGGGCTGGGCAGATTTATTAAGTGAGCTGGATAACGTGTAGCAGATGGATGCTTGCAGATTGCACACAATGCAGAAAGGCTATGCGCATTGAGTGTTTCTATTTACCTGGCTTTATAACTGAATTTCTGTCCACCCACCGAAGCTTCATACATCAGCCCGCCTTTCGCCACCGTAAAGGTCGCCATGCCCTTTGAATATTTACCGACGGTATCCGCATTGCTTTTTCCGCCACTGGCACCCGCGGAGCTTCCGGTAGTGGTTGCAGATGCCTGTGCACCAGCAGTAATTGCGACGGCTGAAGCCTGTGCACCAAATTCGAAATTACCACTGATAAATTCACTGAATGCACGTTTATCCTGAAAAAAGATGACCTGACTAAACGCCTGACCACCGGCCTGAAAACCAAAGCTTAACTGGGTCATTGTGGTGTCGCCAACATGCTTTCCCTGCTCATAAACACGACCCGCACCATGCGCGCCACCGATTCCGAAACCACCTTTACCTATGGTGGGAAAAAGTGCATAACCATAACTGTCTTTAAAAAAGTTGGCACTCTGTCCGGCTTCTTTAAAAATTTTAATAGTGTCTGAATATTTATCTGCCCAGGCGGCGTTAAAAGATAGTAGAAGCAATGCAGGGATTAGTAATAGTTTTTTTAATTTCATAATCTGTTTTCTCTTTTATTCATTATCTTTCATATATTATTTTTTCTAGCATTTACAGTGTTTCAGTGTTTCAGTGTTTCAGTGTTTCAGGTATCTTTATACAGGAGAATGAGAATGTGTGAAATACAATTTTCTGAAACAGGAGTGCGATTTTAGAGTAAACGGGGTTTGATTGGCTAAACTGTGGTGCTGTTATCAGTATGTCTGCGTTCCAGCATTTTTAATTTTATGGTAAATGTAGTGCCATTACCCGGTGAGCTATCACATTTAATATCACCTTCAAAAGTCTGTGTCACCAGATTATATATTATGTGCATTCCCAACCCGGTGCCACCATCGCCTCTGCGGGTGGTAAAAAAGGGATCAAATATTTTTTTCAGGCTGCTTGCATCCATACCCTTGCCATTGTCTTTATATTGAAGCGTAATATATCCCTGCTGCGAAACCACCTCAATATCTATAACGCCACTTTCCATATCATGAAAGCCGTGTATTAAGGAATTCATAATCAGGTTGGTAATGATTTGTGAGAATGCACCGGGATAGCTGCGAACAATCAAGTCTTCGTCGCAATTAACTTTTATTTCGTGACTCGAATTTTTGAATTTGGAATGCAGGTTCTGTATTGTTTCATGGATGTATTCACAGATATTAAAATCGCGGATTTCTTCAGAAATCTGATCGACGGCGACCTGCTTGAAACTGCGAATTAATTCAGCTGCCCGTTTTAAATTGCCACAGATAATTTGTGAAGACTTCAGCGCGGAGGTTTGAAATTTTTCAAAATCAGCCCGCGTCATTTCACCCGATTGATAAATTTTTTGAAACTGGTTAACTTTGTCTTCAAGGTAGCTTGCCGTAGTGACACCAAGCCCGATAGGGGTATTAATCTCATGGGCAACACCGGCTACCAGTGCCCCCAGTGCGGCCATTTTTTCGGAATGTACTAATTGCTGCTGGGCAGCATTGAGTTGTTCGATTGATTGCTTAAGTTGTAAATTAGTTTTCTGTAGTTCATTTGTGCGTTGTTCAACGCGCTGCTCAAGTTCTTCATTGAGTTTTCGAACCTGTTGCTCACTCTGTGTCAGTGAGCGTTGGCTTTGAGAAATATTATCTGCCATACGATTAAATGTTGTTGCCGCTTCACCTATTTCGTCATTACTGCAAACTTTAACGCGCACCGAGAGGTCGCCTTCAGCCATGCTGTGCGCTGCATTGGTCAGGTCGTGTAAATGGCGAGTGAGGGCAATGCCAATAATACTCAGTAAAAATGTACTTATTAAAATTTCAAAAAGCGCAATAAGGATACCCTGTTGACGTGACGTTGTTATGGCCTGGGCGATAAATGCGGTGTCAATTTCAAGGTCAAGGTATCCCACGGTGCGGTCGTATACTTTAACTGGCATATGGATAAAATAGGTATTTTGATCAATTGCACTAAAGTATTTTCGAGGGTCGGGGGGGGTAAATGTTTTATTGGCAATGATGGCCTGGCCGGCAGTGGCCATAACATCATTTACATTATCGTATACGGCATAATACTGCAGTTCATCGGTCTGGTATTGATTCATTACTTCCTGAATAGTTGCAATGTCCGCCTGTATTATAGGGCCGGACAGGCTCGCATTTAACAATGGCTGGAGTTCTGTAACCCGATACTCCATCTGGTTGAGCAGGTACTGCTCCATCAGTCGAACACTGTTCCATACCAGCAGTGATAGCATAATCACTTCAACCAGTATGGCCGTACTAATGAGTTTGAAACGCAGTGAGTGGAAAATATTTTTGGACATTATTTTAGTCGTTGCTCCAGTATTTTCAATATATCAGCCAGCTGTTGTCTATCTTTGTCAGTGGTCTCTATTGGATGTCCAAATGGAAGGCCGGATAAAAAAGCATTTCCGGTTTTGTTATCTGGCATATTAAGCAGTGCTTTTTTAAAAACTTCTCTATCGGCCAGGCTTACCTGCGGCGTGGTCAAAAACATCATGTGGGGAATGGGTTCAGATGTTTTAAGAATGCGCAGTGGTTGTTTGAGTTTGGCGTTGCGGGAGACAATTTTAAATCCGGGCAGGCCGGTAATGGCTGCGTCGGCCTTGTCCCTGGATAACAGGACAAGTGGATTATTATTCGAAGTGGTATAATTTATGGTGGCTTCTTTTTCAAGATCTAAACCATTATTAATTAAGGTTAGCTCGCCGTTGATGGTGTTAACGGCTAAAGCGTTCGGTGCGGTAATGGTTTTTCCTTTAAGGTCGGTAACGTTCTTATAGGGTGAGTCTTTTGTAACGGCTATTACCGCATGTAATTTATTAGAAAATTTGGTAAGTCGAATATGCTGGTCATGTTTTTCATGGTAAAGCCCCATGTGGGGGGCTGTCATATATAAATCAAATTTTCCTTCGCTACAACGTTGTACATAAGTTTTAAAGTTTGGTGCGGTATGTAGCGCTACCGGGCGATCTAATACTTCTTCCAGATAAGTAATTAAATTGCTGTATTTTTTTATCATTAAATTTGAACTCAGGTGAGGAATTAACCCGAGGCTTAGTGGTTCGACTTTATTGGTATGGTTTTTCTCTGCCGCTATTGCACTACTGGAAAATGAGGTGCATAAAAAAAGTATAAAAAATACCTTCTGAAAAATACCTGCGAAATATGATGTTTGTTTCAGGTTTTTTTTATCAACTAGTAATTCAGTCATTTTGTTCATGTTTTTCTCCACGGAGGACTTTTTTGCTTCACTTGGATTTTAGGGGGTGTTAAAAAGTAGAATTAATTTGCATACCGCCGTTATTACTATTTATGTTTTTCAAATAATTAGTTTTCAGATATGTTTTTATTGAGGTAGTGCTTGACGTTGTCTGGAATTTCTTCAAATGAATTAATTTCACTGAAAGGTATAGGCCGACAACACAGGTACCCCTGAATGATATCGCACCCCTGTTTATGTAAAAAATCTAACTGGTCCAGAGTTTCTACGCCTTCCGCAACTACTTCCAGTTCCATACTATGGGCCAGAGTAATTATTGCGGAGGCAATGGCTGCATCATCAGAGTTTGTGGTGATGTCATGTACAAATGACTGATCAATTTTTAATGTGTCGAAGGGTAGGCGTTTTAAATAATTCATTGATGAATAGCCGGTACCAAAATCATCAATAGACAGTTTTACACCAAGATCATGTAGCTGGTGAAGAATTTTTGCAGTTTCAGTTACATTATTAATGAGCAGGCCTTCTGTAACTTCGAGTTCTACATATTTCGGGTCGATACCAGTTTCATCGATAATGGATTCAACGATACGAACAAAATCCGACTGACAAAATTGACGTATCGAAAGGTTAACCGCGATGCGCTGCGCAGGTAAGCCTGCATTTTGGCGAATCATTTCATCGAGGCAGGCGGTGCGCAGTACCCATTCACCCACCGGTACAATTAAACCGGTCTCTTCTAGTAAGGGGATAAATTCAGCGGGTGAGATATTGGTAAACTGGGGATGTGACCAGCGCAGTAATACTTCGCGGCTGATAATTTTACTGGAGGCAAGGTGCAGTTGTGGCTGGTAATTTAAATAAAATTCACCGCGATCAAGTGCACGGGTTAATTTAGATTCTAATGCCAGGCGTTCGGCTGCATCGACATTACCTTCATCCGCATAGAAAAAATAAGTTCCGCCGTTATTGGCTTTTGCATGGTACATGGCAATATCGGCTTTCTTTAGCAGGGCTTTATTGTCCCGGCCATCCTCCGGAAACATGGCGATGCCGATACTGGCAGATATAAACAACTCGTTATTATTAATTAAAAATGGCTGCGAAAGTGACCTTATTATTTTATCTGCAACTGGCGGTATGTCATCTTTGGAGGCCAGGTCGTTAAGAATAATGGCAAACTCATCGCCACCCAGACGCGCCACTGTGTCCCCCTCACGAATGCACTGACTAAAGCGTTCTGCGGCATCACAAAGTAGCAGGTCACCTATGTCGTGCCCAAGGGTGTCATTAATGCGTTTAAAACGATCCAGGTCGATAAATAAAATACCGATGTGGCGTTTATGCCAGCCCATGCGTGGAATGGCCTGGTGTAATCGATCCTGAAAAAGAATGCGGTTGGGTAAACCGGTGAGCGAATCATGGTGCGCCAGGTGTTGAAGCTTTTGCTGTGACTCCATGCGCTCGCTAATATCTTTACCGCTGGAGATGAAATGGGTAATTACTCCCTGCGGATTTTTTTGCGGGGTAATGGTTTTTTCTTCGTAATATAAACTTCCGTCTTTTCGTTTGTTTATTACCACATCACTGAAAACTTCACCCGCAAGAATGGTATTCCACATGCGTTTATAAAAAACTTCATTCTGTCCGTTTGATTTCAGTATGTTGGGGTTTTTGCCCAGTATTTCTTTTTTCGAATAACCGGTGGTTTCTTCAAAGGCCGGATTTACATATTCGATCACTCCCACACTGTCGGTAATCAAAATGCTATCGGCGGTCTGCTCAACCGCCAGTGAGAGTTTACGCATGGATTCTTCGGCAATACGCCGTTCAGTAATATCCTGCAGGGTGCCGGTGATGCCCAGTATCTGGCCTTTTGAGTCAAGGCCAATTTCCCCCTGCTGGCACACGTACAGCTGTGTGCCATCGGGCTTAACAATGCGGTGTTCAACATTAAAGAAAGGCGCCTTGTTTTCAATTGTTTTTTTATGGGTCTCCTCTACCGTGATTCGTTCATCAGGGTGAATGGAATTGAGAAATGAAGGATAGTTGGCTTCGTCTGTAGATATATCCAGGCCCAGTATGCGATATATCTGATCGGACCAGGTCATTTCACCACTGTTGGTATCCCAGACCCAGCTACCGATGCGAGCCAGGCGCTGGGCCTCTGCCAGTTGAGCTTCACTATCTGTGCGTTGTTGAACCTCATCTTTTAATTGCTGGTTAGTTTCAGCAAGTGCGACGGTTCTCTCTTTGACCAGTTGTTCAAGTGAATCATTTGAGGTAGCCAGCTTCTGGATTTTTTTCAGGTCCTGATAAGAGCGCAGGGCAACCACCATGGCGGTATTAAGTTTAATTGAGGACAGATCGGATTTGTCTTTATAGTCATTAATATCATAATGGGTAATGACTTCATCTTCCGGGGCCTGGCCCGGTTGGCCCGTGCGTAAAATGATACGCACAAAACGGTTGTTCAGTTGCTCGCGTATATATTTAACTGCATCCAGCCCCGCATGTTCTGTTTCCATAACCACATCAAGCAAAAGTACCGCCGTGTCAGGATGCTCACTCATCAGGCGACGCACGTCTTCCCCGGAATAACCGTTAAGAATTTGCAGTTTGCGCCCTTCGTAGCTGAAATCTTCCAGCACCAGGCTGGTAACATCGTGGGTTGAGCGGTCATCATCAATCACCATGACCTTCCAGGCCTGGGGGGCTTTCGATGCGGGTTGTATTGGGGAATGAGAGGTCGTGTTCAAGCTATTCGTTGAAGGTGCGTCATCAGGCTGGAATAAAAGCTTATCGGCTGACTTGTTCATAGTGCTAACATCTACTCATAAAAAATTGCGAATGTACAAACTGTTCAGGCGGTGATTAAGCGGTTGACGCTTAATACAACTTATTGAGTTTCAACGGGTTAATGCCGGTTATAAGTGCCTAAATAAGGTTTGAAAACGGTTACCTCACTTAATTTATAGCACATTTAATAAGCTTTGCCGTTTTCAGCAATAACCAGAAACACAGTCATTATATGAGGCAGGATTATGGTTTCAGGGTCACGCTCTCAACACTTTGCATATCATCAATAACTTTTCCAATAATGACACTGGCGGGGTAACCCAACTCATGAAGCTCCGCCAGACATACCCCCGCATTTTCTGCGGGTATGGCGGCCAGTAAACCGCCGGAGGTTTGTGGGTCAAATAACAGCGGGAAGTGTTTATGCTTGCGCAGGTTTCCCGGCTCTTTAATCGCACGGCGCAGGCGTACATTTTGCTCCTGAAGTGAGCTGAATATGCCGGTTGCAATCATGTCCAGCGCACCGTCCATAATTGGCAGGCTATCCAAATTTACCTCAACACTTTTTTCCGATGAGCGGGTCATTTCAACCAGATGACCGAGCAAACCAAAACCGGTGACATCGGTGCAGGCGCTGGCAGCATGTCGATGCATACAGAAGCCGGCAGCCTGATTGGATAACAGCATGCTTTGTAGTGCCGTATCAATCCAGCGGCCTTTGGCTTTTTGACGCATGTCCGCCGCAAATAAAGTGCCGGTGCCCAGGGCCTTGGTTAAAATTAATACATCACCCGCCTGCATGCCTGATTTACGCATCACCTGTTCACGATCTGCCAGGCCGGTGACGGAAAGCCCGAATGAAAGCTCGGCACCCTCACTGGAATGCCCGCCAACCAATGCGGTGTTGCTGGCATTTAAAATCGTTAATGCACCGGACATGGTTTGAAACAGCTGGTCTTCCACCTGCTCTTCTATACCGTAGGGAATGGTGGCAATAGCCATAGCCGTTTGCGATTCCGCGCCCATCGCAAAAATATCACTGAGGGCATGATTGGCAGCGATCTGTCCGAAAATATACGGGTCATCAATAAAGCTACGAAAATAATCCACGCTTTGCACAATGAGTTTACCCGCGGGTACTTCGCTCACCGCTGCATCATCCGGGTCGGCCAGGCCAATCACTACGTCATCGCGGGTGATGGGTTGCAGGCGATTAACCACCCGGGACAAAACTGTGCTGCCCACTTTTGCGCCACAACCACCACAGCGCATTGCAATTGCAGAAATTTCATGGATGGTTTTTTTATCCGCCATCTGCCGGTTATACTCCGGCGCAGTCTCAGCGGGCATGTCGGGCAACTGGTTAAAGTTGTCCATAAATTTACGATCAATCCAGTCTTTTATTTTCCATAAGTATGCCCCTTCTAATGACCAGTTACTGCGCGAAGCAATGGCATATTTATCGCCGGTGCTAATTAAACCTAAAAAGTTTTTCTGTGGTTTAAACGCCTTAAGGGATTTGTTTTGAATGGCGCGGTCTAAATTTCTGGCAAGCGGTGGCCCCTGGCGCACCGCAAACACGCCAGATTTCGGGCGTGGGTGATTAACCACCGCGGCAATATCCCCCGCCGCAAAAACCGCTTCATGTGAAACCGATTGCAGGCAATCGTTAACTTCAATAAAACCCGCAGGGTCAACTTTAAGCCCGGACTCAGCTAACCAGGCGGGTGCCGATGCACTGGTTACCCATAAAGTGGCATCGGCGGTGTGGCGGGTGCCGTCTTCACTGATGAGCTGTTTTTCTTCAACCGTAATTATTTTTTCGTTAGTGAGTATTTTAATATCACGTTGATGAAGGATGCGCCTGAAGCGTCGAGTAACCTGTTGGTTATGTGTGGACAGAATATTTTTACTTTCACAGTAAAGTGCAATTTCTAAAATACTGGGATTAATGTTTTCCAGCTTAAGTAAATACTGTAATCGGTACTGGGTGGCCAGTGCCATTTCAACACCGCCAGCGCCGCCGCCAACAATGGCAAGGTGAAACGTTTCGTTACGTTGCGCGTAATTTAAAATGTTTTCAATTAGCGCATCCCATTGTGATAAAAAATTATCGATGGGTTTTACCGGGATGGTAAATTTATCCGCACCGGGAATGTGAAGTGTGCCAGGTTTTGAGCCAATATTGATGGAAACTAAATCGTAGTTAACGGGGGGCCTGTCAGCACACAGTAACTGCTTGTTTTCGAGATCAATAGAATTGACTTCGGCATGATAAATACGCGCCTTTGCAAACTGTGCCAGGGGGCGTAAATCTATGTGCGCTTCATCATACTCATAGTGGCCGGCAAGATAGCCGGGTAACATGCCGGAGTAGGGTGTGTGCAAATCACGGGTGATGAGCGTGAGGCGTAGCCCGGGCACCGGATTCATGGCAAAATATTTAAGCACCGAAAGATGGCTATGGCCACCGCCCACAAGTACCAGATCTTTAATGACCGGAACAGAATTAGATGTATTCATGTGATGTATTTGGTTTTAGTCGGATAATTTATCGAGTTTAATTATTGTTTTATCATTAAAAATTTTTGAGCCCTAGTCTACACCTTGTGCAGGATGTATTATAGAGCCATCTTACAGATCTAAGAGCTAATTTGCTTTATGACAAAACCAGTCGAACGTTTTCAGTTTTTTGACCAACATCCGCAGATTGCAGATATTCATGATGATATCGTTCAGGGCTTATCCGCTGACGAGCCCTATATTTCGCCAAAATATTTTTACGATGAAATCGGCTCGAAACTATTTGAGAAAATTTGCACCACTGAAGAATATTACCCGACCCGCACAGAGGTTAATATTCTTCGAAATAATATTGATGATATTGTTAAAAATCTGGGTAAGGATTGTCTGTTAATTGAGCCGGGCAGTGGTGACAGTTATAAAGTACGTCTGTTGCTGGATGCGCTGCGCCCAATTGCCTATCTACCCATTGATATCTCACGACGCTATTTACAGGATGAAGCACAAAAATTAGCCCAGGAATTTACCTGGCTGAATGTACACGCGGTGTGTGCCGATTTTACCGGAAAATTAAAACTGCCTTATCATGTAGAAGCTACCAATAAAGTGGCATTTTTCCCCGGTTCAACCATCGGTAATTTTTTACCGGAGCAGGCGACAGGGGTATTAAACGAAATTAAAAATATGGTGGGTGCAGATGGGGGGCTGTTAATTGGCGTTGATTTATATAAAGACGCATCCATATTAAATGCGGCCTATAACGATAAAGAAGGTTTTACCGCAAGCTTTAATCTAAACCTGTTGACGCGCATTAATAATGAATTGAACGCGGATTTTAATTTGAGTCAGTTCAAGCATCATGCATTTTTTAATCAGAAAAAAAGCCGCATTGAAATGCACTTGATCAGTTTGCAAAATCAGCAGGTGAGAATTGCCGAACAGGTCATTGAGTTTAAAAAAGATCAGTCAATACTGACGGAGTATTCACACAAGTACAGCATTGAAAAGTTTCAGGCTCTGGCTGAACAGGCCGGCTTCGAATCGGTGAAGACCTGGGTGGATAAAGATAAATTGTTTAGTGTGCATTATTTGCGAGTTATATAAGCTAATAGATTGTATAGAGAACAGGTTTACCTCCGTGTTCCCTGTGGTAAAAATTTTTAATATTTTTGTTTGCATCTTTTGCGTTGATTGGCTGAAAAACAATAAATCTAATATTCAAACTCCGCCTGCCATCCACTGGTATCAGCTGTGCAGTGATCTTTTAGGCTCAGTTTTTAGTTGAAGTACCGTTAGTAATGACCGATGAACTGTTGAAAGATATGCGTGACTTTGGTGTGGATAATATTGATGCCTATTCCTGCGTAGTCAATGATACTGAAACAGGTGAACAATTTACTAACTATAAACTGTGCAATGTGATTGGTCTAATTGATGTGTTTGATATGGAAGCATCCGAGCTGCATGAAGATTCACCAGAAGATGTCGCTTACCTGTTTAATGAAATTGTAATTGATGAAAAAAAAGCCAGGGGTCACATCTTTTTCGCCCGTATGGACGAATGACAGAATTAATAGTGTCTGAAGAGCTGAAAAATTTTTTAGAAAATACTGGCAAATACCCGCATCTGGAATTTGTTGCACCGGATGAGTTTGCTTAGGTTGTAAAAAATGGACTGTTAACTGTGTAATATTTTAAGGCTGATCGCTAGTGACAGTTTTATCCACCCATGCATCCGTTGAATAAGTGCATCATTGCACGTCTATATAAAAAAGTTGTAAATATAATATGCATTCCTGTTGCTATATCAAACATCCTGTTCATTTTTATATTAGTTTATTTATCGGAAGAAGTACAAGCTTGAAATACTGGCTTGATCAATATCAAATAAGTTGAATCCGAGAAAATATTTATAAGATTACGTAATGTGCATTTGTCTTTCTTGGAGTACGGCTCATTCTGTTGGATTATGCTTTGAGGAAAAATAGCTTATTTTGGACGGCTTTAAAACCCTCAGGCTTGATCGTGTACCCAGTGAGCAAAATAGTCAAAAGAGCTAAATATTCAAACTCCGCCCACCATCCACCGGTATGACCTGCCCGGTAATATAACTTCCATCCATCACTAAAAACTTCACGGCTTTCGCAATGTCTTCAGGGCATCCCTGACGTTTTAATGCGGTGCGCTCTAGAATGGATGCCTGCACTTTCGGGTCGAGTTCCGTACTTGGCCACATAATGGCACCGGGGGCAACTCCATTCACGCGGATATCCGGCCCCAACTCTCTTGCCAGTGACTGGGTAATCATCGCCAGACCGGCTTTGGCGGCGCAGTAAACCGGGTGTTCTTTCATTGGGCGAAAGCCGTGGATATCGACAATATTAATAATGCAGCCCTGAGATTTTTGTAAATACGGGGTAGCCGCCTGGGAGAGGAAAATGGGGGCTTTTAAATTGCTGCCCATTAAATCATCCCAGTGGGCCTCGGTGATTATTCCCACCGGGGTAGGATAAAAACTGGAGGCGTTATTAATCAGCACATCCAGGCCTCCCCAGCAGTGGGCAGCTTTTTCAACCAGATCATCCAGTGTGCCAGTGTTTAACAGGTCGGCCTGCAAAATAACAGCTGAGTTCTCTCGAAGTGAATTTAACTCCTCACAAAGCGCCTGCGCAGGCTGAGCAGAGCTTCGGTAATGGATCACAATATTCATGCCGGCTGTGTGCAGGGTGCGGGCAATTTCGGCGCCAATACGTGCCGCAGCACCGGTAATGAGTACAGTTTTGGGATGGGAATTATTTTGCATGATAGAATGTCACCACTTAATTTTTTAAATATTGTAGCATCAATGCAAACACTGGATTTACCCGAACCCACCGTAGATGAAATTGCCCACAGCCAGAAGCTGAGTGAATTAATAAAACAGGAAATTGTGGCTGCGGGTGGCTGGATAAACTTTGAACAATATATGCAGCTGGCACTGTATGCACCGGGACTGGGCTATTACAACGGAGGTGCACAAAAGTTTGGGGAGCAAGGGGATTTTATGACCTCCCCGGAGGTAAGCCCGCTGTTTGCACAAACCCTGGCGAACCCACTGGCAACCCTGCTTGAAAAAATACCCGACGCAAAAATAATTGAGTTTGGAGCGGGTTCCGGCAAACTGGCGGCTGATTTATTGCTAGCGCTTTCAAGTTTAAAAAGACTGCCCGATGAATATTTAATTATCGAGCTGAGTGCAGAACTGCAACAACGCCAAAAAGAAACAATTAACCACAAAGTGCCGCAATTACTTGAGCGGGTTCAGTGGTTAACACATCTCCCCGAAACACCGGTTAATGGCATCGTTATCGCCAATGAAGTGCTGGACGCTATGCCGGTTCAGCGATTTTCGTTCATGGATAAAAAAGTAAAATTATTGGGAGTTGAAGTTTCTGAGCAAACACTGAAGTTAAGTTATAAAAATGCGGATCAGAAAATAATACAAAAAGTAAATGCATTAAGTGATGCCTTTAATAATGCATTTGATAATTCTGGGCATAGTTATAACAGTGAGATTAACTGTCATATCAACCCCTGGATAAAGTCCGTTTCACAATGCATAAAAAAGGGTGCGGTATATTTAATTGATTACGGTTACCCGCGCAGTGAATATTATTCAGAAGATCGTCACATGGGAACCTTTCTCGGGTATTATAAGCACCGCTCAATGGACGCCCCTTTGTGGTATCCCGGTTTGCAGGATTTAACCGCCTTTGTTGATTTTACCGAAGTTGCAGAGGCGGCCATTGAAAACGGATTTGATGTTGACGGTTTTACTTCCCAGGGAAATTTTTTACTGAATGCGGGGTTAGCAAAAGTAGTGGATGGTATTGAAACCACAAATGAAGTGCAGCGTTTAAAACTGGCGCAACAAATGAAAACCTTGAGTTTACCCGGTGAGATGGGTGAGCGATTTAAAGTGCTGGGTTTGTCAAAGGGGCTGGATGAAAATATCCCCGGCTTTGAATTGCGAGATTTTCGATACCGACTTTAGTGATTTCAAACAATCAATTTTTATAAAGTGATTTAACTTATTTAATAAATTAAAGATGAGATAGTAATGGATTTTATACAAATACTGGTGCTTGCCTTAGTGCAGGGGCTAACCGAATTTTTACCCATATCAAGCTCTGCGCATTTGATACTGGTGCCAATATTAACGGGCTGGGAAGATCAGGGGCTGGCCTTTGATGTTGCGGTACACGTGGGAACATTATCTGCAGTGGTTATTTATTTTCGAACTGAAATTGGCAGGATGAGTATTGCCTGGACTGGTTCGGTTATGGGCCGCGGCCTTAACCCGGATGCTAAACTGGCCTGGGCAGTTTTGTTTGGTACTATACCGGTAGGCCTTGCGGGTTTACTGTTTAAAGATTTTATAGAAATGCATTTGCGCGCACCTGAAGTTTTGGCATCGGCAACACTGCTTTTTGCTTTGCTATTATGGTGGGCTGATGCAAGAGGACGTGAGTCACGAGACGAATATTCATTGCGCTGGATTGATGTTTTATTTATTGGGCTGGCTCAGGCATTGGCATTAATTCCCGGCACCTCCCGTTCAGGGGCTACAATGACAGCAGGATTATTTCTGGGTTTGTCGCGTAAAGCCTCCGCGCGTTTTTCTTTTTTATTATCAATACCGGTTATTGTTTTAGCCGGTGGTTTAAAAACACTGGATTATCTTGAACAAGCTACATTAGATGATATGCAGCCGTTAATGTTGGGTGCATTATTGTCTGGTGTGAGCGCCTATTTTTGTATTCATTATTTTCTTAAAATTTTAGAAAAAATGGGTATGCTGCCTTTTGTAATTTACCGTATTGTGCTGGCAATCTTTTTGTTTGTGATATTTGTCGATGTTTAATGCTAATTCGGTTTTAAAATACAGATCAATATGGCTAGTAGTGGGATATACACTTGTGGCCTATGTGATTTACAGTTCATTAACACCGAACCCAATAGAATTGAAAGTTAACCATTTTGATAAATATGCCCATACCTTTGGTTATTTTGTTTTGATGGGCTGGTTTATGCAGATCTATCATCAGAAGAAAAGCGTATTTATTTGTGCCGTTGTTTTTATTTTTATGGGAATAGCATTGGAATATGTGCAGGGAATGACCGGTTATCGATATTTTGATTTGAATGATATGCTGGCTAACGGGTTTGGGGTTTTGCTGGCGGTGATGCTGGTTAAAACGCCTTTTCCTAGGATACTCGAGATTTTTGAACGTAAGTTTCTGGTTAAAATGTAAACCGGTTATCTTAATTAAATTTCATTTGTTTATTATGGCGGGGCCGGGGGTAGAGATAAATACTAAAAATCTGTCAAGCAGCCATCAGGCCAAGCCGAATTGCCAGCCGGGTTAAACCTGCAATATCTGAAACATTAAGTTTGTTTTTAATACTGGTAGTGTGGTGCCCCACGGTTTTCGGGCTAAGGTTTAAAAGCGCGGCTACATCACTCACGGTTTTGCTGTCTGCCAGTAATAAAAATACTTCAAATTCCCTGGGGCTTAGTTCAGCCAGTGGATCTCCATTGACCAGTTTTCTGGCCTTTACCAGATAGGGCATGAGTTCCTGGCCGACGAATACTTCGCCTTTGGCAACCTGTCTGACCGCTTCAATCATGACCTGTGATGCGCTGCGTTTTGAAATGTAACCTAATACGCCGAGGTCGAGTGCGCGGGTGAGAAATACTTCGTTTTCGTATACGCTAAAAACTAAAATTTTTGCGTTTTTATCTTTAGTTAAAATTCTTCGGCTGGCTTCAAGTCCGCCAATGCCAGGCATGGATAAATCCATCACCAGCACATCCGGCTTATGTTCAACGTATTCGCTATAAGCGGCACCGCCATCAGTGGCTTCAGCGATAACGGAAATACCCTCGGTAGCTTCTAGTAAGCGACTGTAACCGGCACGTACAACTTCATGATCATCAACGAGTAAGACACTTATATTGTTAGCTTTGTTCATGTCTTTAATTCAATCCAGCTTATAAATTTTGCATGCTCTTGCAGATATGATGAGCAATTATTATTTATAGTATACTGATTATCGATTTAACTCAAAGGTACAGAAATAAAAATACAAACGCCTTTGCCCGGTTCGCTCTTAATTTTCAGGCTGCCATTCAAAGACTCTACTCTTTCACGCATACCAATTAAACCCAGCCCCTGATTGCCTTGTGTTATATCAAAACCATTTCCATTATCACTGACTTCAAGTAATAATTTTTTTGTGGTATTTTGTATCGAGATGTCAACGTTTTTTGCCTGTGCGTATTTGGAAATATTTGTCAGGCATTCCTGTACGATTCTGTACAGCATAATATTGCTGTGTTCATTTAGCTGAGATAAATTGCCATCGGTAGTAAAGTTGTAACGGGTGTCGGGGTTCCTGTCTTCCCAGGCCTTAATTTCATCTTTAAGTGCTTCCACTAAACCCAGGCTGTCTAAAACACCCGGCCGTAAACGGTGGATCATTGTATGCACTACATCATATACACGCGATGATACATCCATAATAGCATTGGCACTGGTTTTAATGCGTTTATCATTATCCGATAAATCACGAATCAGTTCTGCGTCTGCCTGAATTGCGGTTAAACACTGACCGAGTTCATCATGTAATTCACGTGCCATGTGTTTTCGTTCCGCTTCCTGAATTTCCAGTGAGTAGTGAATTAACTGGCGATTTTCACGCAGTAGTTTTGTGGAGCGAGATTTAGCGCGCTGTAACTGTTGAGTACGGTTTGATACTTCGCCAACCATTCGATTAAATGCAATGGCGGTTTTACCTACTTCATCGCAAACATCTGTTGGGACAGTGACTGAATAATTACCCGCCTCAACTTCTGCTGCAGCATTTGATAACAATCCCAGTCGGCGGGTCAGGCTAATGCCTATAACGACAGTAACCAGTACAGTTAAAATAATTTCAATGGCCGCTATGCTTATACCCCGTATTCGTGACTTGTTAATTGCATCCTGCATTATGCCGAGGGAAAAACCGATGGAAACTTTTCCCATGGGTTGGCCGGCGACTTTAATCTCCTCGGTGATATCGAAAATTCCATCATCGGTTTGTGCCGGGCTAATGTCCGCATGGGGGCGAATTTTTTCCGGGAACGGGCCCAGTGAAATTACCTTGTTGTCGTCACGATCGAAAATGGCCAGGTATAAAAGTTCTTTGTAATGGGTGACATTCTTTAAATAATCTTCCAGCGATGCGTAATCTACCGCAACCATGTAATTACCTGATGTATTGGCAACTTGCTGAATCATGCTGCTGGCGGTGTCGCGTAAGCGATCTGTGTGGGTGGTCTGAATGATTGAAATATTATTTAATACCAGAATAGATAACATAACAACTTCAATAATTACCACGCTTACAATGAGACGACAGCGCAGGGATTGTAAAAGGGGAATAGAATTTGTCATAAATACTTTTTAATTCTTATATATATGAAAAATTTGTGAGCTAAATTTTTCATATATATCTGCACTGGAAAGTTTGAAGCCAGATAATCGAATATGTTTTAAAACCTGCCTGCCTTCGAAAGATGATGGCATGTTAAGCAATAGTTTACTGATTTGTGAGGCGCAGGATGCACTGATTCGATTTCCTACACTGATAGGAATATGCGGTGCGCGTTGTGTTTTTGCAATAATGCGCATACGATCGCGCACCTGTTGGCTGGCAGCGCCATAGGGTGGCTGCATTAATGCGGAAGCATCGGTCACCCCATGATAAGTAGAAAGCAGGGATGCATTGTGTGTGGGAGTGGCAATAATATTTAAATCGTTGTCCGGGTTAATGTTGTGCTGGTTTAAATGTTTTCTTATTAACAATGTGGCGAGGCTTTTTGAGTCGACGGTGGCCAGTCGCTTACCTTTCAGATCATTGATATTTTTAATGGTGCTTTCTTTGGGTACCACAAAAACGGCTCGCATCCCCGGGGAGTCGACACTGGCAATTAAACGGTAACCGGATTTTCTTGCCAGGGGGTAAAAGTGCGGGGCCGTAAATAAAATATCGTAGCGTTTATCTTTGGTGGTGCGTCGTGAGAATTCTATAAAATTTGGTGCGGTTTCAATGCGTATTTGCGTGTTGAGTTGCTGGGATAAATAATTAACCAGCGGGGTAAATCGAATCACTAATTGCTCGGCGCTCACAAAAGGTAAAATACCAAAAGTAATTGGGCTGGCCTGTGAGCAATGGCTGCTTGTGTTTGCAAAGCCGGTGCTGGCAAAGAGTGAAAACAGGATGCAACCAGGCAAAATCAGTAATCTCATCCGGGCAGTATAACGAACGATAGAAAATAATCATAGAAAGTAAAAAGGGGCGGCCAATGCCACCCCTTTTTATATTGTCGACAGTGTTGTCGAAAGGTTACTAGTGGCTTGTGTTATTAATGTGACCACGTAGGAACAATGGACCTGCGCCATAAGGAGGCTGCACAAAGCTGGTGTCCGGCGTATTGTCCGGCTGGCCAATTTGCTCGCTCTCAGGCTGTGGCAGGTTACCCGGTGACTTTGAATCAACAGTAACGACACGACCCTGGCCCGCGCCAAACTGAGCGGCAGTGACGGTGTTGTCAGGCAGGCTGTCCAGATAACGACGCAGCGCGTGTACCGGGTGCAGGTAGTTGTTAGGGGCAACCTGTTTAACGACTGGGCCGGTAATAATGGCTTCTTTGTTAACCGGTTCAGACAGGGTGATAGCACTGTTGTAATCATCCGCATCTGCTAACTGGAAGAACTTGTGGTTTGCACCACCACCTGTACGACACACTTCATTTAGTGGATTACCGTGACCGTAGCAGGAAGCAAATACATAACGCTTACCCGGATCAATTAGCTTACCACCAATGGAGGTTTCAACAATACGACCGCTTGAGCTGCCGAATGGACGGTTTTTCAGGTCGATTTTCTGTGTCATATTTGCCAGACCTAAATACCAGCCACCGCGCTGCATAAAGATATTACGGTCAAATACCGCGCCCAGAACGGTGTTCAAACTGCCTTCGATGGACGCACCGGAGAAGTCGGCAATGTTGACCGCTGGAGCAATCGGGAACCAGGTGAATAAATCACGCAGGGTAATGGCCTGACCTGGCAGAACCGCGTTACCAAAACGGAAACCATTAGCCATGGAAACATCGACGCCATTTTCCCAGCCGGGAACTGCCCGAACATCCGCAACATTGTCGGTAACATTAAGAATGGCATCCGCAAGGAAGTTGTTCAACGTGTCTTCCAGTACATGATGGCGCAGTAATAATGTATCGGTATAACCCACAACGGTATCTAAATCATCAACCAGTTGTAAGCCCTGTTCCGCAGGGTTAAGAAAGCCACCGGGCAGGAATGTATGGCGCTTAACAATGCCGTCTTTACCGGCAATAAAGTCTTCTTCCATCGCCGCAACCAGCTCAGCCATTGCAGGGTCCTGAGCAACAGACTCGTCAACTGGAATGGCTTCCCAGTCAAAGTCTGCGACTTTTCCATGTTCTATATCCAGATCAAGGCGTCCAACATACATATCGCGGTTGGTTTCAACTACAATTGCACCGCCTTTGTAAAGCATACGTTTTGCTTTACGACTTAGTTTTTTGCCTGGCGTGGTACGTAAAACGTGATGTTTAGATACGACTAATGCACCCAGCGTCACTTCATGGGTATGTGCAGAGTACATAACATCAATATCTTTAAAGCTCTGTGCTATTGCTATATTTTGTGACAGTCCCAGTTCTGACTGTACAACAATCAGTTCAGCACCTTCGGTTTTAACCTGCTCAATAATGCCGGGTAACTCTTCAACGCCATGGGTAAAGCGCAGGCCAATATTAAAGGCATCGGCCTGTTGTGGAACAATAGACGCGGTTAAACCGATAACGGCGATTTTTGTGCCGTCACGATCAAGCATATGATAGGCGGGTAAAACCGGCTTGCCATGCAGTGGTGTTGGCAGGGGCGCGGCATTGTAAAGGTTAGCGGCAACCGTTGGGAAGCTGGCTTTGATAACGCCTTTGCCTTCAGGTGTGGGTTGCGGCGCTGTGTTGATATTTTCAAAACAGGTGTAACCGCTGGCGGCATCTGTGAGGCCAGCAATAACCGGTACATCATCACAGCTAATATGACCGGTCATGGCGCGCTGGTTACCGGGAATCGTCGGTTTGGGTCCAAAGGTGGTAAAGCGATTACGAAAAACTGCTGCGCCGTAACCAAAATCCCAGTTGCCTGGTGTGTATACATCAATGCCAAATGCATTCATGGGCACCATCATCGCGTCACCTACGGTAAACATGGCTTCAGCACTGCCGTGGGTTAAATCACCCGTAGACAGTAATACCGCAGATGGGTTGTCTTCACGGATGTTATCTACAACGGTTTTTAAACGCGCTAATCCACCTGAGCTGGCAACTTCACGCTCGCTGCCATCAGGGTTTTTAAGTACGGCTGCATGGGGTACTAAAGTACCGTGCAGATCCCCCATTTCAATTAAGGTGACAGTATTGCTCGCAAAAGCCTGCGAACTGACTGCACCCAATGTTATGGCCGCGGAAAGTAGTGTTTTACAAACCGCTCCCCTGCCCATACCGGCGCTTTTAGTTTTATAGTTATGTTTCATTTTTATTAATCCCTCAAGCATTTAAGTAATACCAGTTAGCATTACCAGAGTTATAAACCCAGTGCAGGGTAAATCTGATGGGGTCATAACAATATAGGGAAATTCCTTAATAGGGCTGAGGGGGAAACTTATTAGAAAATGCTTATTAGATGTATTTGCCTGCTGTCATCGCAGGAAGGCTTTCGGAAGGGGAAATAAAGAGGATTTGATGGTTGCTTTGAAGGATAAAAATGTTAATTCTTGATATGAGTCAAGTGAATGTTTATAGTAGTTCCCTAGTATATTGCGGGAGAGTGAAGTTCTTGATTTAGATCAATAAGTGCAAATGCCAACAGGGGTTAAATCACTTACAGGGAGATGCGCTTTTCACAATATAGTCGTCCAGGAGAAAAAAGGCGGCAAAAGAGGGCCAAATTAATGAGGTGCATTTATTAGTACAACCTCCCACTTTTTGGAACTAAAGACTAGGTGCGGGTAACATAGCATTCATAATATTTCTTAGATTGAAGGTATAAAAAAATGAAAAATTTAACTTCCTTAAGTAAAAAAATTGCAGCTTCTTCAGCGGCAATAATGGTGGCGGGTTTGTTTTCGGGTATTGCTGGCGCGGGAACAATAGTAGGTACCGCTCATGACTTGTCAGCTAATGGCTTTAGTGGAGGTGAGATATGTGTTGTATGTCATACACCACATGACTCGGACACCACAGTAGTCGAAGCACCGTTATGGAATCATACGCTTACTACAGTAACGTTTGATATGTACGCCTCGGATTCTCTTGATGCAATTCAGGATGCTCAGCCAACAGGTACATCCAGACTTTGTCTGTCATGTCACGATGGGGTAACGGCTATCGATAGTTTTGGTGGCAATACTGGAACCATTGTAATGGGCGGCGCACCAGCGGTTGGTCTTGATGGTTTAACCAATGATCACCCAATTTCCATTGCATACGATACCGCACTGTCAACCGTTGACCCTGGTTTACATGACCCAGCAACTACTACGGTAACTATTGGTGCAGGTGGCGATAAAACCCGTACTGGAACCGTTGATGAATTAATGTTATCCGCGGGTAAAGTGCAGTGTTCTTCATGCCATGATGTACACAATAACTTTGTGGGTACAGGCACAAATGACCAGCCCTTCCTGAAGGTGAGTAAAGCGGGTAGTCAAATTTGCTTAACCTGCCACGATAAGTAGTATGACCGATGGCCTTCCAGTCGGAAGGCCAAAATCGGAAGTCCAGAGTCGGAATTTCAGAGTCGGAATTTCAGAGTCGGGCTCAGATCGCAACACCAATTAACTGTTCGGCAATCTTGACTTTTATAGTTGAGGTTTTTAATGTCAGGCAGTATCCTCCTTCTGGATTCTATCCGAAATTTTTACCCAGTAATTACCTGAGAGGCTTGTTTTGGGTTCAATAAATCAACGAATTAATCTTTTATTAGCAATCTTTATTTTCTCCGGCCTTCTTTCGGGTTGTGCGGGGTTGTCAGATAAAGAAGCAGACAGTGTTTTTTATCCGTCACTACCCGATGCCCCCAGAATCCAATATTTAACCACCTTTTCAGACCCCCGTGATTTAACGAAAGACGGCACGGGCTTTAGTGATTTTGTACTCGGGACTGATGAAAAGGGTGCAATGCTGATAAAAAAACCCTACGGAGTGACTATCAAAGATGGCGTGATATATGTCGTTGATATCAGGGGGCCAGGCTATGCATTATTTGATTTGAAAAATAAAAAATTTGATGTGATCTACGGATCATTCTCCGGCAAAATGCGCAAACCTATTAATATCACTATTGATGCGGATGGCACAAAATATATTTCTGACACGGTTCGTAGCCTGATACTGGTTTACGATAAGGCAAACAAGTTTATAAAAATCATTGGTGATGGAGAATCTTTCAAGCCTTCGGATGTGCTCATCGTCGATAATAAATTGTTTATTACCGATATTAAAAATCATCGAGTGGTCGTGTTAGATAAAGCCAATCATCGACAGCTCTACACTATTGGCACTGTTGGCTCAAAGGAGGGCGAACTGTTTTATCCCACTAACCTGGCACTGGGGCCCGATAATAATTTATATGTGAGTGAAACCGGTAATTTTCGGGTACAAAAATTTACCCTTGAAGGAAAATTTATAAGAAGTTTTGGCAAGGTGGGTACCGGGCTGGGGCAGTTTGCACGACCCAAAGGTGTCGCGGTGGATCGTCAGGGGCGCATGCATGTGGTAGATGCCGCATTTGAAAATGTGCAAATTATGAACAGCGATGGAAAGGTGCTGATGTTTTATGGTGAACCCGGTTCTGCTAGAGCTAATCTTAATTTGCCTACGGATATTTATATTGATTATGATAATGTCGATTACTTTCGCCAGTACGCAAAACCGGGATTTGAATTGCAGTACATTATCCTGGTGGCCAGTCAGTTTGGTGATAATAAGGTTAATGTGTTTGGTTTTGGACGCATGAAAGACATGGATTATTCTGATAGTGCAGCATTAGAGAACAAGTCGGTAGCCGATGCGGAGTCGACCCCAGAACCGATTCCAGAACAGAGTTTAAAACCGATAGACGAATAACGGCCCATAAAGAACCTATCAAAAATTTATCAAATTGTGGGGCGACTCGGATTGAATTTGATCATAAAAATCAGATAAAAAAATATGAAAAGCGGGGCCAGAACTTTTACTAAAGCGATACAGCGAGTTTCTTTCATTCTCCTGTGTCTAAGCTCATTAGACGTAATGGCCGCTGAAATAAATGCCTTTACGATGACAAATGTGGAGAGTGAACTGGCCCTGCGTTATCTGTACGACGAGCAGACACTCTTCACTTCTGGCATTAAATCACAGCAAGATATCCGCCCCACTTTTCAGGAGGAATACAGTGTTAATACCGATAGTTATGTTTTTCATCCGAATTTACTTAGCATGAATCTGGGGGCCAGTTTTTTGCTGGACCAAAGCAGTGTTGAGACGCTAACGGGAGAAAACAGTGAAAATGAAAAGCTACTCGGTTATAACGCAAAGCTGGATTTTTTAAAGAAAAAACCCTACCCGATGTCTATTTATTATACCAAGGCAAACCCGTCGGTTTCAGTGGGTCTGGCGGGGCGCTTTATACAGGAAAACATTAAATACGGAGTGGATATGGCACTGTTGCAACCGGTGACACCGGTGCAAATCACAGTCAATGCCTACCGACAGCTGGTCAGTGGGGAAGGCCTGGATCAGATTACCGATGATGATCTGGAGCACGCCAGTGTTCGTCTGTATCGACCTTATAACAAGGGTGATCATATGCAATTGTCTTATCAAATCGATAATCGTGATTCACGTAGCGGTAACCCGAATCTGGAAATAGTACCCCGTACGACCAGCACCACATCCACTCATTTTGATTCAAGGAACTGGCTGGGGGGGCGTCGCAGTGGTGAGTTAATTGTTAATGCTTCGTATAACACCCAGGAAGAATTTCCAAAACGAGAAGAGCTACGGGTTAACCCCATGATTAACTGGCAGCATGGTCAATTGTTGCGATCGTTTTACCGGATTAATTATAATAAATCCAGCGAAGAGGAGATTGATATTGAGCAGGCGAATTTAATCTCAGGGCTGGGTTATAGCGGAGAGAATAATACGGCCAGTTTTGATGTGCACGGTGAAAATAATGAATCGACGAATCTTGAATTTCAGAATGTCGGGGCAAATTATAATATAACCCATAGCCGGCCCATTGGTCTTGGTTCGATGAAAGTTAGTTATAGTGGCAGCATGGATTACAGGGATCAGACGGCCACTGAAGAGACCTTTCAAGTGTTCGGTGAGGTGCATATTTTAGTCGATACAACACCGGTCACATTGCGCCATGACTTTGTTGTTAAAGATGATCTCGATAACCCCATCGAAGTGTGGAATGAGGGGCGCACCCAACTTTTTATGGAAGGTCAGGATTATTTTATTCTAGATGTGGGCTCACAAACCCAGATTCAACGAAATGCATCCGGCAATATTATTAGTGGTCAGACTGTGCTGGTTGATTACATTTATAACACCGGTGGAACCTTTGCCTATGATTTGCAAAGTAATAATTTACATCTCAGCTGGTTTCCGTCGAGTTTTTATGAATTATATGCGCGTTACCTGGAATCAACACAGACATTACGTGAAGGTACACCCTCGACCCCGTTAAATTCATTGACCAGTATTACCTATGGTCTGCGTGCAGACCGCCCCCTGCTAAGTGGTATCAACCTGGGGGGTGAAATATACCTGGAAGATCGAGATGAAGATATCAATCCGTTTACCCGTAAGAATATCGATGCCTATGTAGAGTTTCCCCTGCCGCGGCTGACTAATTTGCGTCTTTCGGCGCGCCGTTTTCTGGTTGATAATGAAAATTCTGTGGAGGATGTTGACCTCACCGGTTATATCGCTCGCTTACAAACCCGTCCCTGGTTAAGGGCGCGGCTTAGCTATGAGTTTAGTTATGAAACGGATATTGGGGGCACTACTGATCGTACACTCGCCATTCAACGATTACAGTTAGGCTGGGCCTATCGACAATTAAGCTTAACCGCCGATGCGCATTATTCCGTTGAGGAGCAGGGCGTGACTGAGCGCGAACGTTGGGCGATCAGGTTTATTTTGAGCAGGACATTTTAAATGCAAAATAAAATCATCAGACTGTGTTTGTTTTTTAGCATGCTTACCTTGCTAAGTACCTGTGGGCACATGGACGCAAGCAATACGCAGAAGAGTAACCGCATAAGTCCGGTTTGGCCCCTGCCCCCGGCAACACCGAAAATTAAATTTGAGCAGGCGTTTTCTACCCCCGCCGAGCTGGGTATCGGGCGCAGTATCTGGCAGTGGTTAGGTGATGTGGTATTTGGCGAAGATGATATTCATATGCTGCGCCCAATGGCGATAGTGACGGTGGGTGAGCATCTAATTTATGTGGCTGATCCGGGTATGCAGGGTGTGCACCGTTTTAATACCCGTGAGCAGAGTTATCATTTAATTCAGGGAGCAGACAAATTGTCCCTGCCTTCTCCAGTAGCGCTGGCCGTGGATAAAACCGGTAATGTATTTGTTAGCGATTCGAGCCTGATGCAATTACTGGTGATTCGAAAAGATAGCGATTTTGCCGTGCCCGTTAAACTGAACGTTGCCCTGCAACAACCCACCGGGCTGGCTATCGAAAAAACCACCGGTGATATATATTTGTTAGATACCTCTCAGCATCAGTTGCTAGTTTTAAATGCGGCCGGTGAGTTAAAGAAACGTATAGGCCAGCGTGGCATAAATTCCGGTGAATTTAATTTTCCAACACATCTTCAGTTAAGCAATAACCGTTTACTGGTTACAGACGCGATGAATTTCCGGATTCAGATTTTTGATTTACAGGGGAAGCACCTGGGCGAATTTGGTAAAGCCGGGCAATCGAGTGGTTACCTGTCCAGACCCAAAGGGGTTGCCATGGATCAGCAGGGACATATTTATATTGTTGACGGTCTGTTAAATAATATTCAGCTGTTTAATGTGCAGGGGCAGTTATTATTGGCGATGGGTGAGCAGGGGCAGCAAATTGGTGAGTTCTGGTTGCCCACTGGAATTTATATTAATGAGCAACAGAAAATTTATGTGGCGGATTCCCACAACCGACGTGTGCAGGTGTTTCGTTATATGGGAGGCACATTATGAAATGGCTAAGCCGATTTAAATTGCAGCTAATTATTTTATGTGGAGTTGGGCTTTATAGCGCAGGTTTAACGTCCGCAGTGGTGGACACTAAACATAATTTATCCGTTACCGGCACTGGAACGATTAAGGCCAGCAGCGAGCAGGAGATTTGTATTTTCTGTCACACCCCGCACAATGCCGCACCCATGCAACCCCTGTGGAATCGTGCATCATCTGGCAGTGTTTATATTCCCTACTCCAGCTCGACGATTGTTGGCTCACCGGGTCAGCCCACCGGGGCATCCATGTTATGCCTGAGCTGTCATGATGGTACGGTCGCGTTGGGTAATGTGCTTAGTCGATCAACCCCGATTGATATGGCCGGTGGTGTTACCACGATGCCGCAGGGGCGCAGCCATCTGGATACGGATTTATCCGATGATCACCCGGTGTCTTTTGCGTTTACCCCTGGTCTGGCTTCGCAACGCGGAGAGCTGATTAACCCGGGCGCTTTAACTGGGCCGGTTAAGCTGGACAGTAGTGGACAGATGCAGTGCACCAGTTGCCATGATCCGCATGATGACCGCAATGGAAAGTTTCTGGTGATGTCCAATACCGCCTCGGCATTATGTCAGGTGTGTCATATAAAAAATTTCTGGGAGCAAACCTCACACAGTACATCCAGTGCAAGCTGGAATGGGCTTAACCCAGATCCCTGGCCGCGCACCGATGCTAGCACGGTGGCGGGTAATGCCTGTGAAAACTGCCATACCCCACATAATGCGGGTAGTGATCAGCGTATATTGAATTATGCCATCGAGGAAAGTAATTGTTTGAGTTGCCATAATGGCAATGTGGCAAATCACAATATACTCGCTGAATTTAACAAGTTTGCCCGTCATCCAATTGATAACACACAGGACGTACATGACCCTGTCGAGTCGAATAGTATCAGCAGTCGACATGTTGAATGCGTGGACTGTCATAACCCCCATGCGGCAAATTCTGCTAATCCGCTAAACGGTGTGCGTGGAATTAATCAGCAGGGCGGTGAAATAAACTCGATAAACAATGTGCAGGAACTGTGTTACCGCTGCCACGGTGACACGCTTACAAAACCACCTGCACGTACCGCTCGACAGATAGATCAGACCAATGTGCGGCTGGAATTTAATACCACTAATCCGTCGTATCACCCGATAGCCGGGCCGGGTAAAAACAGTAATGTACCCAGCCTGATACCGCCATTGAGTACCAGCAGCACGATTACCTGTCTGGATTGCCATAATAATGATAATGGCCCAGGCGCCAACGGCAGTGGACCCAATGGCCCTCATGGTTCTACTTATGAGCCGCTACTTGAACGACAGTATTTAACCAGTGATCCGACAACCGAAAGTGCCTCTGCCTACGCGCTTTGTTATAAGTGTCATGATCGTAATAGCATTCTTGGTAACCAGAGTTTTACCCGGCACAGTTTGCATATCCAGGGACACGGTATGGGCGGTGGCGGTATGGGGGGCGGTGGTGGCGGAATGTTTGGTATGAGTACGCCCTGTAACGTGTGTCATGACCCCCATGGTATTAGTTCGACCCAGGGTAATAGCACCAATAATGCGAAACTGATTAACTTTGATACATCGGTTGTCTCACCCAACCAGTCAGGCCTGTTAAGATTTGAATCACTGGGTACGTTCGCGGGACGCTGTTATTTAAGCTGTCACGGCATGGATCATAATCCTAGAAGTTATGGCACCGGAGGTGGTGGTGGCGGTGGTGGCGGTGGCATGGGTGGTGGCGGAATGTGAGGTGATTAAGATGTGCTTAAGGGCTGTAAATTTTTTATTCGTCTGTGCATTGATGGTGGCGAGTCAAAATAGTGTTTTAGCAAAAAAAATTGCACACAAACCATTGAGTATTGACCAGATACCACAGGCGATTGCTAACACTGATTTAACTCGGGAGAAAATTCCCAGCCCGCACTGGGAAAAAAATAGTTGCAGCGTGTGTCATAAAAGCCAGAGAGCAACAAACAAAAATTTACGCAAAAAAAATATCAGTGAAATTTGTTTAAGTTGTCACGATGCAGAATATGATCACCGTTATATTCACCCCATCAATATAAAGCCCTCTGCCAACATGCTAAAACGTATGGAAAAATCCTACAGAGAATCCCTGCAACAATCCGCGGGTACAATAAGTTGTACAACCTGCCATGATATTCAATTGCAATGTGAGCCCGAAAAAAGCCGACAAAAACTCACTAACTCCAGTTTTTTTCGTTCCGGTCCTTTTGAAACTCGCAGTCAGGCCTGTTATTTTTGCCATGATAAAAAATATTATAAAAAATTAAATCCTCATGATCAGATGGACAGCAAAGGTAATATTGTAGAAAAAAAATGTCGTATTTGTCATGCCGGGTCTATCGATGAATTAAACCAGGCAGAATCAATAAAAGAAGTAGAATTTCATGCCCCCGCGGATAATCTGGCAAGTATGTGCCTGGGTTGTCATGTGTGGACGCCACATCCCGGTGGGCAGTTTAGTTTTTTCAAAAACAAATCCGGGCCCAATCATTTAGTTAAACCGTCATCATACGTTTTAAAATTATTGCAGGCATCTCAGGAAAAAAATAAAATCCTGTTTCCACTGGAACCGCAAACAGGAAAGGTTTTTTGTGGGACCTGTCATAACACACATCAGAAAGGTGCGATAAAAAACACGGCGGCTGCAAAAGGCGCAGACAGTAAACGGCGCCTACGTGATCAGGATATTTGCCAGTATTGTCACAATAAATGATGATAAATAAATAGCTATTTCATACAACGTGAAAACATAAGATATTTTTCAGCTCGAGGAACGTAGGGTAAGTCGTCGTATGGTAATTGGTATACCTGGTTAATAATTTCGCCGAAATTATGATCAATAATTGGATATTGAGTTTTTGGTATCAGGGTGAGTGTTTTTGCATAACTTGTATTCTTTAATCGATATTCAATAGCCAGTATGCTTATATTGGTTGTTAGTAGGCAATATAACTCACGATCCTTTCGATGTTTAAATAACCAGGCGGGTTCAAGGCTACCTATTTCATTTGCAATGAGTAAGTCATTAAAGGCAACCGTAAAGCCATGCAGAGAAAAGACAATCGTTTTATTTTTATTGTTTGCGAAATTAAAAATAACTGACCAGCTAATACCAGCTATCATTCTGGAAATCAGTTCATCTTTAAGGCTGCTTCCTGTTTCAAGTCTAAAAATAATTTGTTCGGATCGTTTTTCAAGTGGTATTAGTTTGTTTTGCAACCAGGTTCCCCGGTCAATTTTTATTTTTACGGGTATAAATTTTCTGGGCTCAGGGCTATCTGTATTTAATATAAGTAAAAGCTGTGGTTTATTGCCTTTATAAGCGAGTAATAGTTCATGTTGTTCATTGTTAGTCGTTTTAATCCAGAATCCATCATTTGAAGATACAAGTTTCCAGTCAGCTGTGTGTCCGGCACAGCTGAAAAGTAATAGCAAAATGAAAATAGAAATTTGTTTCATATTCATGTGCCTTAAATTGTTGATCATTGCCTGATTGCAAACTAATATCGCTTAATTATTATCGTTGCTATTCGGTGTTAGAAAATTAGGAATATAAAATTCCCTGTATTTATCTATCATACCCACTACGGAGGTATTTGTTAACTCTTCAACTCGTCTAGGAGGGTAGCCCAGACTGGCAAACGGAAGATAGGGGGATTTTTCCTGGTGACACTGGTTGCATTCAATTGGCTTTTTATTAATGTCTTTATGCACTAGCTTCTTCATTTGTGATTGCTGTTGCTCATTAAGGCGGCTCTCCTCGTCTAGATAGCGATCCACAAATGCCTTGTCTTTCTGTGTTTTGAGAAAGCTGAAAGATTTATTATTAATTGTCCCAGGAGCAATTTTAACACCATAGTTCCCGTAAGTTGGATACTGCAGGTCTTCGGGATGTGCGTACATTTCCTCAATTTCAACGAGTGCCGTCGGGTTAACTGATTGCTTTCCAGTTTCTTTATCATACCAGCGGAATGTCCACTGGGAGACGCCTTTTGCAGGTCTTATATGACAGGTTTCGCAGGCTGTATAGAAAGCATGCATATTCAGGAAACTACGAACTTCTTTAGATTTGTCGTGGGGGACGTTGCCGTGGCAACGTACGCACATACTTGCATTATCCGGTTGTACCTCAAAACCAATATGATGAAAGCGTCCCTCGATATAAGGTTGTTCGATGACTCTGTAGCCAAGGTTAGTTCTTTTCGTTTCACCCTTAGATGAGATTAAATCTGCGAACAGGCGCTCTTCATCTGTCGCGGAATGTTTTAACGCTTTTATAGATTCACCGGCTTCTTCTTTGCCTTCAAAACCAAATACCAGCGGTGCCATAAAATTCCCGTACCAGATGGTGAATCCCATTAAAAAAATTACGTAGGCTTTGAACAGTAACTTTTTAAGTAATTTTACCATTCGTATTCCTCCCCGCCAAAGTTCTGTGGTTTGATTTCATCTTCAAAGCCATTTTCAATCATCACTCTAACGTATTCATTATAATGCTCATGAATCATATCATGTTCATTAAGGTAACCGGTTAGCCATACAGTGGCGGCTGGAAATTTTTCGGGTGAATAGTGCACGTTATACCAATGTACGAAAAACAGAAATAATACGGCAAGCAAGGCTTCATCGGTGTGCATTATATAAGCAGCATTTAGTACCCAGCCCGGCATAATGTGGCTAATTTCATCACGCCACCACAATGCCGCGCCGGCGGGCCCCAGAATAGGGATGCCCCAGTAAGGCGCAAAGTAGTCAAATTTTTCACGCCATGACATGCGATCATGACGTGGAGGTCTATTGGTGAAATATAAAAGATACTTCCACAGGTGAATGATGTCGAGTAAATCTTTTTTGTTTGGAATCATTTCCATAGAAAGGACTTCACGAAAAAAATTACCTATCGTCAACTCATCATTCTGTATCAGTTTAACAATGTGATTTTTATAAAAACCGACCATCCAGTAAATAGTGTGATAAACAAATAAGCCAAGTAAAACTGTGCCAGCGGTACGATGAATTAAGGGTGCTATATCTGGTCCACCCATTATGTAATATAATGGTTTTGCCCATGATTCTTCAGCGTGGCGCAATGGAAAGCCGGTAAGTGCCAGGGTGATAACCGTAGTAAATAAAATAACATGCTGTACACGTTGGTGTGCAGAGAATCGATAAAAGTAACGTTTACCGTCTTTATAAACAATGGGCTGGTATCTTTTTTTCATCGTATTAATCCTTTTTACCGCGCACAATATTTTCTAATGATTGGGCATTATCTGGTGATTTGTTGTCCCTGCTTCTATCAGTATTTGATTTGGCGCCTGATTCAGCTTTAATTTCATTTAGAATTTCATCGTAGTCATCAACTTTTTTCTCTTTGAAAAATGTGAACTTTGGAAATAGTCGGCGTAATAGTTCAAAAAATATCAATGTCAGGAAAAAATACAAAACGATGGCCATTAATGCCTTGAAACCAAGCAGCATATAAAATTGCATCGGGTATTTCTGGCGATCGTAAGTGACATGCGTCTGAAAACTGGCGAGCATTGGCCCTGCTTTAGAGTGGCATTCAGATGTTCTGCAGGTGGTGCTGACATTGTTTTTGTGTGATGCAGATGTGACTGTATTCTGCGACTCAATAAGATGTGTGTTTTCTCCAGCGACGACATGACAGTCTATGCAGTCAGGTGTTTTTTCAGAGCCGAGAATGACCAGTTTTCCGTGAAATGTTTCTTTATAAGAAGTGATAACATCGTCCAGTTTATGGCGCTTTCTGAAGCCTTCATCCTGATGGCATTTGGCACAAACTTCTATGGTTTCAACGGAATAGCGTGATTTATGCAAACGTGTAGTGACATGTTCATAAAAGTCTTCAGCAAAATCACCACTCGTATGGCAGCTCTTGCATCGGCTTATAGCTCGCTTGGAAATACCGGCCACTTTTTTGCCTTTGTATATTGAGAAAGGCCGATAAAAGGGCTGATCATGACAGCTTTTACAGCTGGGGAAGTCATCCTGGTGAGGCTTGGGTTTGCCGTTCTTATCGAGCTTACCATGTGCACTCTTCTCAAGAATCTTTGCAACGGGTTTATGGGAAAACTTTTTGTTACCTGAAGGCTCAACAACGTGGCACTGCTGTGTGCAGTCAACAGGTTTGGCTGGATTATGTGGAATACGGTCTATATCTGAATGACAGTCTTTGCACTTGTTGCGCCGATGTGGGCCGCTTTCAAAGAGCTCCTGGTTAATGTAAAAGAGTCGAAATTCACCGTCTTTATTTATGCGGCTTAATCCTCGATGTTTGTGGCAAAGCGCACAGTTTAATTCATCTCCTGCTAAGATAACGGGTGATATAAATAAACTGGAGAGCACCAGTAAAATTTGCATCACGATAGAAACAGGCAGGCGATTTATCATGGCTTTTCCAGTTTATCATTTGTTGTATGGTGAGTGCTGTCACCGGGGGGGTAACTACAAGCGTTTCTATTTAGTGTGAGTTTATGAAAAGTTTTTACTAAACTTAACGTAAATAGACACTGAATTTATATTAGGCCTACAAGCGCATACAAGTCTATATTAGGAGGAGCTAATATCTTGACGCAGGTCAAGTTTCAATTAATTTAGCAAATAATTTTTTTTAAAATCGGGTGCATATAAAGACTGCTTTAACATTAAATCTGTGTGGTTAATTACTGGCCATAACATATGTTAATAACATCGATACAAAAGGGATTAAAAATAACATTGCTGCTATACACCAGTTACATATATCTTCTTTTTTATTATCAAATTTAATCATGTTCTAATGCCTCATTTAAGTTGCAGAGAGTAGTGAGTATAAAACGTTAATCATAAATCACTTATTTTCTAAAGTCTGTTAACCAGTAAAAAATTGAAAATCCTATGGCGCAAAAAGCAGACCATAGACTGGTAAGTAGAAACCAGCCAAAGGTGTGGTATTCTTCTTGCCAGTGTAGCGCGCTCATCCCGGCGGCACCTGTTAGGAAAACTGTGATCCAGAAGTAGCGATTTAATTTAATTTTCATTTTCCTGTTGGTTTATAATGAATTGTCGTAAATATAAAGGCATAATCGATAAAACTGTATTCGAGCCTTAGGTGTTAACAACGCTCACCTGTATTATATCGATGATTGGCAAAAAAAGATTTAACTATTGGCTTGCTGTGCTTGATCGAAATCAATATTTGATATAAGTATTGGATTAGTATCTTACTAACTGAAAAATATAATCAATTATAATTATTAGAGTAGATTAGTTAAAAATGAATAAATATAGCTTCGTAGCCGTTTTGATAAGTTTATTATTTATTAATCCTGCATGGGGCTTCGAAGATGATTCCGGCTGTCTGCTTTGTCATAAATACCCTAAAATGGGGCGTATTAATGAGCAAGGCGTTAAAAGAACCTATCAGGTTATACCCGGTGCATTTTCATCAACCGTTCATCGTAACGTCCCGTGTACCGATTGCCATAATTATATAAAACAGTTGCCACACCGGAAAGTAACCAAAGGTGTAAGCTGTGATGCTGAATGTCACTCAATTAAAAATCCTGCCACGGGTAAAAACTTTTCTCATAAACCCATATACGATAAGTATAAGGCGAGTGTGCATGGCCGCGAAAAAATTGAAACAGGCCTGAATGCTGATAAACCCTATTGTGTTACCTGTCATACGAATCCGATTTATAATCCAGATGAAGATGAACCGCCAAAACGGATAGTCGATAGATGTGTGGTGTGTCATGAAGATCGTAAGTTTGTAACTAACTGGTACAAGCATACAAGTAGAAGAATTAAGGAGGTTAAACGCTCTCCTTCTGAAATAGTGGAAATGTGTTCAAGCTGCCATAGTGACAAAGTACTGGTTGATCGGCATATTGAGGCGGCGAAAAAAGAAGGCCGTGAACTGGGAAGAAAATACGCTATAGCTGTTGAATCCTATGATGAAAGCTTTCATGGAAAAGTTACCCGCTATGGTTTCACTAAGGCGGCTAACTGTCTTGATTGTCACGCGAAAAAAGATAATTACTATATGAATGTACATGACATACGTCCGTCAAGAGATCCGCAGTCACCTGTTCATGAAGATAATAAATTGCAAACTTGCCAGACCTGTCATATTTATGCGGATGAAAACTATGTTGAACTGGATCCGCACCCCAGTAGTAAAAAAGAAATCAGTCCATTTCGTTATTACGCCAATCTTATTTATGGATGGGTAGGCGATGTGGTTATTGTGTTGCTGATTGCAATGGCACTTATTGAAACCTGGGGTCGGCGTCGTGATGGTGTCAGTTTCTGTATGCGCAAAGGCTCATCCTGGTGGCGAAAATCGAAGAAGAGTAAAGACAGGGTTAAATAAGATGTATAAGAAAATGTGTACGGATTTCTACAGGTACTACGGGAAAGAATTATGAAATTATCAGATGATGCGCGAAGCGTGCTTGAAACATCAATGCGTATTAATAAAATCGATGAGTCAGAGCGTCAGGATATTGAAGATGTTGTCGCCAGTATGCCTGATGACCGTGTGCTGCTGTATAAAAATGTTGTATCGAACCCCATTGGCGATATTAATCGTTACTCAATACACATTCGTATTCAGCACATGTTGACCTTTGTAACATTTCTAACGCTTGCCTTTACCGGATTGCCAATTGCGTTTCTGGATCATTCATGGGCACAGCCGTTAAACAGTGCCATTGGTGGCATAGGTATTTCGCGGGTTATACACCGCACACTGGCGGCGGTGATGATATTTAGCATGGTCTATCATGTGGTGTACCTGCTTTATGTAACCACTATTCAATTGATAAAGGGCAGCTTTGAGTTGCGTCGCAGCATTATACCCACCTTAAGGGATGTAACAGACTTTAAAGAAGATATGCAGTATTTTTTCGGTAAGCGTGAACAACGTCCTCAAATGGACAAGTTTATGTATAAGCAGAAAATTCATTATTTTGCGGCGGCATTTGGTAATCTGGTAATGATTATATCTGGTTCATCATTTATTTTTCCGGAATTTTGGGCGGCTATTATACCCGCAAGTAGCGCATCTTTTTTTCAGGAATTAATGCGACTATCGCATCCCCATGAAGCCTTATTGGCTTTACTGGTTATTGCTTTCTGGCACTGGTACAACGTTCACCTGGCACCGGGAAGATTTCCCATGCAGTGGACATTTCTTACCGGGAAAATTACCCGTGAACATCAGATAGAAGAGCACTTTATGGAATATTTACGTAATCTTGTCGAGTTACCGGAAGAGCGCGAATATTTGAGAGATCTCTTAGATGCGCGTGAACTGTCCCTGCAAACTAAAGAGGACCTGCAGGTGGCTGAGGAACAGATATGATAAAGGAAATGACACTACTGCAAAAACTGTTTGCCTACTCAACATTGGCGATGATCTTTTTCTGGACAGCATTTGGTTTGTTTACCATCTGGCTGTACCTGACAGAATATTAATTTGGTGAACACATGCACGTAATTAACGACCAACTTAACTTTTTTGTTGTACTGACTGTTTTACTCTTTATTCTGGTCGGTATTGTGATGGTGGTTTTGATCGATCATAAGAGCAAAATCCCGGGCCATTTTCAGGATAACCCATTTGGTATTTCAGGTATGCGGCGTTCGCATCCGGTGATATCTTTTATTACAACCTTTATACTGGGTGCAATTATTGTTAGTTTAATACTGGAACTGACGATAGTAATGGGTGAGCATTTTGGGCTCTTTAATCAGGAAAAAGAGAGACCACAGATACTTGAAAAAATTAAATACCAGCGTTATTCAGAAACTCAGCGTCATTTTCATAATGTGCCGGTAGAAAATAAAGTTGATATGGGGAAAAAACCGGTGTGCTTTGAATGTCACGGTGATTACCCTCATTCCAAACAACGCATGGTGCGTACGCTGTTGAATATGCATACCCAGTTTGTGGGTTGTATGACCTGTCATACCGACCCGCGTAAAAAACCGGAAGAAAACTACACCTTACGCTGGTTAAACTATTCGGGCATAGAGGTGCAGGGGCCTCCGTTTGGTACGGATGTTGATCCGAAGACGGGCTACCTGATTGATACTGATGATTTTTATTCCAAAATTGTGGTTTACTCCACAGAGAATGGCAAAGAAGAGCTACTGGAAATAACAGAAGATGATGCTGATGCAAAAGATTTTCTGCAACATAAAAATGATTTGACTGATGAAGATAAACAGGCAATAAAAAAGAGCTTTCATACACTGGTGATGGCGAAAGGCCGGTTTTGTACCCGTTGCCATGCAAGTGAAGATAAAAGTTATATTCCATTTAGAAAGCTTGGGTTCTCAGAACAACGCATAGAAAACGTGACTAATTTGAATATTGTAGGTATTGTTGAAAAATACCGTGAATTTTATATGCCAAACTTATTCGATAAGAAGGTTTCTTTGCCCGATAGCAAGTCAATGGTGGGCGATGGTAAAAAAACAGATATTCCAAATGAAGAATTACAAAAAGGCAGAGCCTGGTGGCGCGATTCAGATGCATCACAAACCAAAGGACAGAAACCGTGAGCAATGGTTAGCCGGCATCTCGTCGGTATTATCGATACATTGCTTTAAATTTAACCTGTGTAATCGCTTTCTGGGGCCTGCATTTGCAATGCTTTTTTTTGTATCAGGCATTGCAATTGCATCTGCGCAGGGTATACCCACACAAAAAACTCCTCGAATTTTTCAAATTAAAAGTCAGCCTGAAATAACCCTGGCCCTGCCCAGTGATGTTGCGGTGGTGAATAATAAAATATATCTTGTTGACGGTGGGAATCACCGGATTGTGGTTTATGATTTGCAGGGTGAATATTTGTTTACATTTGGTGGTGAGGGAAATTTGGCGGGACAGCTGAAATACCCGGTGGGAATTTTTGTGGCATCTAATGGACGTGTATATGTAGCAGACTCAGGCAATCATCGCATTCAAATTTTTACAGATAAGGGCGAGTACCTGTCTGGATTTGCGGTAAAAATTAAAGGTAGATCAATTCGTCCAATAGATGTTATACGGCACTCAAAAAGCGGAAAAATTATAGTGAGCGGGGGAGATCGTTTACTTACTTATAATTCAAAAGGTCGGTTATTAAAAAGCGCGGGAAGCAATGGGGTTAACCGAGGGGAGTTTCGCTATCCGGCAACACTGAGTGAGATGAGAGATGGGCGTATTGCGGTTGTTGATGTTTTAAATTCAAGAGTGCAGGTTTTTAATCCTGATGGTAGCGTGTCGACCGCGATAGGTGAGTGGGGTGTATTGCCAGGGCAGTTATTTCGCCCCAAAGGAGTGGCTGTAGACAGGCGAAACAATTTTTATATTTCTGATAGTTATTTGGGTGTAGTGCAAAAATTCTCTGATGGGGGTGAGTTTAAAGCAGTTTTAGGTGAGCAGGGTAAGCCTTATAAAATGCTGACACCTGTTGGTATGACAATTTATAAAAATAGACTGTATGTGGTTGAGATGAGAAATAACCTGCTATCTGTTTATCAGTTGTCAAAATAGCGTGGTCTGTATAGAGGGAAATTAAAGGCATAAAGCACAACTGTGACAAAACAAATGAAGATGGCAAAGACAAACTATTTAGATATAAAATCAAAGACAGGCATGCAAATTAAAGGCATGTTATTGCTGTGTCTTATTTTTTTTTCTCAGTATGTCGAGTCAGCGGTACGCCTGCCATCTGCAAATAGAGAATGTTCAGCATGTCACATAATGTGGTTGTCAGAATTTAAACGAAAAGATGTTACGCCATTAATTGCCTATGATCCTAAACCGGTTATGAAATCGGGTAAACAGGATATTTCAAGTTCTGAACCCATGTGTTTTTCATGTCATGATGGATTTGTCCTGGAGTCACGTTTTTTATGGGAGGATAACAAACACTCGCATCCCGTTGGGCAGAAACCATCAAAAAAAATAAAAATACCCGTAATGAAGGGTAAAAAAATCCTGCCCTTAAATGATGACGGGCGTGTGTATTGTGGCACCTGTCATACAGCTCATGGGGTTTCATGGGATCAGAAACAAACCGCGGTATTTATGCGTCTTGAGAATGAAAATGGTCAACTCTGTATGGCATGTCACACAGATAAAGTTGAAGGACCAAAACATGGCTCACACCCTGTAAAACTTAAAATTCAAAAACTTCTGGATAAACCGCCGCAGAAATTAATGGCTTCCGGTGCACGGTTTGCAATTGATGGCGGGGTGGTTTGCCAGAGCTGCCATAAACCTCATGGGGCGGATGATAAAAAATTACTTCTGGTGGCTAATGAAAAGTCCCAGTTATGTGGTGAATGCCATATAAATCGTAATGCAAAAAATCGTGCTGAAGCGGGCAAAAATCATACCCACCCTGTCAATATTAAACCACAGGATGTAAAAGTTCCCGAGGCATTATTAACGCAGGGTGCGAAGCTTGGTCCCGAGGGTGAAATAATTTGCCAAACCTGTCACCGTCCGCATGATGCGGAGCTGGATAGCCATTTACTGGTACGAGAAAATAGCAAAGACAGTCTTTGTCAAGATTGTCATAAGAAACAACAAACAGTGCTGGGCAGTAAACACGACATGGGACTGGCTAGAAAAAATAGCGAGAATATCCGGCAGCAGCGGGCGAGTGAGTCCGGGCCCTGTAGTGCATGTCACGTGACACATAAAGGCAAGGGCCTGAAGATGTGGGCAAGAAATATTGATAAAGAGCATGACCCAATGACCGCCCTGTGTTTGAGCTGTCACAGTAAAGAAGGGATCGCGAATAAACACACCACAGGAAAATACAGTCATCCGGTGGGCGTAAATATTAACCGCCTCGGGCGTAAAGTTGATTTGCCCACTTTTGATAGTAACGGGTTGAAGTTGCTTAATGTAGAGTCAGGTACGGTTAGCTGCGCCAGTTGCCATGACCCGCATCAATGGAGCTCGAAAGATAAAAAATTAAAAGGTGTTATTGGGGAGACAGGAACTAGTGTGACGCGTTTCTTACGCCGATCTAATAGCGCTGATGCTCCACTATGTAAAACCTGCCATGAAGATAAATGGCGGGTCGCGCAAAGCAAACACGATATGCGCTTTATGGCACCAGATGCAAAAAACTCTATAGGACAAACCGTCGGTGAATCGGGTATTTGCGGCGCCTGTCACCTTGTGCATAATGCCAATGCGGAACGATTATGGGCGCGCTCAGACCTGAACGGAAAAGGTCAGGGCTATGCCTGGTGTCTGGGCTGTCATAATGAAAACGGTCTGGCTAAAAATAAAACACTGGGTAAGCATAGTCATCCACTGAATGTACCGGTTAAATCATTGGGCATTACAGATCTGAGTAAAGAATGGATACTTGATAGTGAAATCAATAAAAAAGAGTCTGAAAAAACACAGTTAAAATCATTACCTTTATATGATGAGATGGGTAAATCGGTTGAGGAAAATGGCCGTGTTGGCTGTGGTAGTTGCCATGACCCTCACAACTGGTCTACATTGGCGTATAGGCAAAGTAAAAATCCGGTACGCCTGGAAGGCGATACGGATAGTAGTTTCTTACGTATTGCGGATCAGTCGAAAAGTGCATTGTGTGTTAACTGTCATGTTGATAAAAAATCAATCTATCTCACTAAGCATGACTTAACTGATGAAGCGGATGACTATCTTGAAAAAATTGATAAGAAAAATATAGATGGCGAAAATAAACTTGATAATGTTATTGGAGATGCGGTGGCTGGCGCATGCATGCACTGCCATAAACTGCATAATGCAAAGGGTGTAGCGCTGTGGAGTAGAGACAAGTCAGGGGACGATGCTCCAATTGCCCAGCTTTGTGCAAGCTGTCATACACAGAATGAAGTGGCAGAAAATAAATTGCCCGGCAAACATATGCATCCTTTGCAGGTTAATAATAAAAAAATAAAACGCAGTAAAAATATTCCATTTTTTGATGCTGAGGGTAAGCGTGATCATAAAAATGGTAATGTAGATTGTTCCAGTTGCCATAATCCCCATCAATGGGATTCTCGAAATTCAAAAAATAAATCTCCACAAATTGCCAGTGAAGAAGGTAATACGGTTAACAGCTTTCTACGTGAAACTGCAGATAACAATAGTAAGTTATGTGTCAGTTGCCATGAGACTAAAAAAACTATTATTGGTACAGATCATGATCTTTCCGTAACTGCTCCTGGAGCAAAGAACACCTTACAACAGGAAAAAAGTCAATCAGGTGTGTGCGGACAGTGTCACATACCCCACCAGTCGAAAGATGATTTGTATCTGTGGGCAAGAGAACTGCCGGAATCAGAGTTAGCTTTATCTGGGCCGAGCATAAAAAATAAATCAAAAAATAAGGCTGAAAAAGAAAACAAGGTGAACCAACGCTGTTTTAGTTGTCATGCTGAAAATAAAATTGCTGCAGCTAAAATACCCGAAAATACACTTCATCCTCAGCATGTAAATATCTGGTCTGCTGAGTTGAGAAATGAAATATACGATACAAAAGTACCTCAAACACCGGTTTTTGATAAGCAGGGAAGGCGTACAGAATTTGGCGCAATGACCTGTGCCACCTGTCACAATCCACATCAGTGGCAGGTAGACAAAAAGAACAAAGGCTCGGGTAAAAATGAAGAGGGTGATGCAATGAACAGTTTTCTGCGCAGTAATAATTCAAAAAATATTGTCTGTCAGGACTGTCATGGCGATGATTCAATTTATCGTTATAAATATTTCCATGCGGATGAAACGCATAAAAAACATCATATGTTTAAGTGATGCATATGTCTGGGTTTAAGCTATGGCATAAATTCAATTAGTTGTGAAAATATAGAATCACGCTTAAATGAATTTAACTTTCAGATTGATTTACCCGTAAATCGATGATGTTTTTTAGTTCTTGCTTACTTTTGCATCTTCAATAATTGCATCATAAATATAACCATAGCCAAAATCCTTATTTAAGGCTAACTTTCCCTCAACAGTGATGATGTCATTAAGTGCAACGGTAGAGTCGGTGGTAATGGTGAGGTCCTGCTTGCTACTGCTGTCACGGATATGAATCCAGTTTTTTCCCAAAACATCGGCGGTAAATTTACTCACTTGACCACGAACACGTAATGTCTGTTTGGATAAACTATTCTTATTTTCAATTACGTCGGCAATAGTGCGACCATTTTTAGCTTTTGAAAAATCTTTAAGAACCAGGTCGTGGGCTTTCTTGCTGGTGTTTTTGTGGGGGTCGAGTGGATTGGGCAAGGAGGATGATTGCATGCTTTTACCATTAACTGTAAAGCCACCCACAAAATAGATGATATCAAAATCCTGATTTAGTGCTTTGCTATGAAACTGCTTCATTGGCATGCGACCATTAAAACTGATCTGGTCGCCTTTTTTTACGGCAGTAACGGGTCCGGCAGCCCAAACACTGTCATTGTCCATTTTGATCTGAACATAGGTGTAGCCACCGGCGTTCATAGTGTCAATTAGTTCGCCCTTAAAAACCCCGGAACTCTGGGTCGTGGTTTTTGTTTGCGCTGATGTCTTGTGATGGATGTTTTCAGCAAAAATGTTTTGTTGAAAACTTAAAATGATACCGGTGAAAAGTAGCGTTTTAAAAAATATTTTCTGGTTCAAAACAGTGACCTCAGTTTAGGTTGTGTAGGATTGTTCATGCCCGATTATGACACACAATCAATTGAGTTTTTCTTGCTTATAGTCAAAAAAACGAAATTTAAGGTGTCTGTAGCTGACTATTCAAGGCAGACAGTCGTGCAGTGTGTATTGCCGCTGCCATTTCTTTACCCTCTAGCCCCGCATCTTTTAAGGGCTGAATATCTATATCCTTAATAATTTCCAGGGCCTGGCGATAATAATCAGCCTGTGGGTAGGGGGAGTTTTCGTAACCGGTTCGGCCACGAATATCTGCTGTGCAGGCAATTAAAAATTGCTCGTATCTTTGCGGCTTGCGTATACCATCGAGTTTTTCAATGGTGTTTAACAGTGTGTTTTTTTTAATCTCAAAGGCTCGATGAACATGCAAGTGAAATTCAGCGGTAATTAAGGCCAGCTCTCTATATTCATTGGGTATACGTAAACGCTTGCACAGTTGTTGAACCGGCAGTTTGCCATTGGCTTCATGGCCATAGTGGCTGGGCCAGTTTTCTTCTGGGGTGAGTGCCTTGCCAAGATCATGGCATAAAGCGGCGAAGCGTGTGGCGGGATCGGTTGTTAATAAACTTGCCTGTTGAAGTACCATTAATGTGTGAATGCCAGTGTCAATTTCCGGGTGGTAAATTTCTGGCTGGGGCACCCCAAACAGTGCATCTATTTCGGGTAAAATAGTTTTTAAAGCTTGGCAGCTTTTTAAAGTTTCAATAAAAACCTGCGGGCTACGTTCGGTTAGTGCCTTGTGAAATTCCTGCCAGACTCGTTCTGCAACCAATGCGTCAGCTTCACCATTGGTAACCATTTTTTGCATGAGTTCACGGGTTTCATCAGCGACCTTAAAACCTAAGTGGGCATAACGTGCGGCAAAACGCGCGACTCTTAAAATACGGACTGGGTCTTCACTAAATGCAGGGGAAACGTGGCGCAGTCGTTTTTGTTCTAAATCTGCTCGGCCATTATAGGGGTCAATAATATTGCCGTCTTCATCTTGCGCAATGGCATTAATGGTTAAGTCTCGGCGAATTAAATCCTCTTCTAAAGTAACATCCGGTGAAGCGTGAACTTCAAAGCCTTTGTAGCCGGGAGCAGTGTTGCGTTCAGTGCGGGCTAAAGCGTGTTCGTCTTTTGTTAGCGGATGTAAAAAAACTGGAAAGTCTTTGCCGACCTGCTGGTAGTTTAGTGCCAGCATTTCTTCAACGGTTGCACCCACAACAACCCAGTCTTTTTCTTTGACCGGATAATTTAAAAGCTGGTCGCGGACTGCACCGCCTACGAGATAGATTTTCATGGATTGAATTATACCTGATAGCGAGCGGGGTGTCTGTTGGATGGAATGTTGTCGTTAAAGCCAACACCGACAGATTGTTGACAATATTTAGCGCAATAAAATGGGTGAATATATTAAGTGATATTTAACTGGAGGTAAGTCGCTTTAAGATTAAGCTGTCGTTAGATTTAACAGAAAACCTGTGGCACCCCGGATTTTATGACCACGTTTTACGTAAACAGGAAGTATAAAATTAGTAGCAAGGTATGTGATTGACAAACTACTGGCTGCAGGTCGGCTCGTTTCAATCACAGATTATGCTTTATGGGGTGTTTGTCGATTGAAATGATCGCAAGCTAAAGCTGGCTCCTACAGTCAATATAGTTATTGGTAGGAGTTAGCTTTAGCTGACGAAAATGGCGTTAGCCGACTAGAATTTCCTGTGCCGCAGCAACCGCCACACCCTGTTTCACTGCGTCGCCTAGTACGGCTTCCAGCGCACTTAAACACAGCATGATGTTTTCTGCGCGACTGCTGTGGCCCATTAAACCAATGCGCCAGACTTTACCAGCCAGTGAGCCTAAGCCTGCACCAATTTCTAAATTAAATTCATTGAGTAACTGTGAACGAACCGCGGCTTCGTCCACACCGTCTGGAATAGTCACCGCATTTAACTGGGGCAGGCGGTCGGCTTCATCAACGATAAAGTTTAAACCCATGGCTTCCAGCCCGGCGCGTAATGCCAGATGATTTTTAGCATGACGAGCCCACGCATTTTCCAGGCCTTCGTCCTGCAACATCACGAGTGATTCGTGGAAAGAGTACAGGGCATTCACCGGTGCCGTATGGTGGTAGGCGCGTTTTGCATTGCCGCCCCAGTAACCCATGACCAGATTCATATCTAAAAACCAGCTAGTGATTTTTGTTTTGCGTGACTTGATAACGTCAGTGGCTTTCTCGCTGAAACTCACCGGTGAAATACCGGGAGTACAGGACAGGCATTTCTGTGTGCCAGAGTAAATGGCATCTATGCCCCAGTCGTCTACTCGTAATTCTGTACCACCCAGGGAGGTTACCGCATCAACGATGGTCAGGCAGTCATATTTTCTGGCCAGTTCACACAGTGTTTTTGCATCAGATTGTGCACCTGTAGAGGTTTCAGCATGTACGAATGCCAGAATTTTAGCATCCGGATTGGCTTTTAATGCAGCTTCAACTTTTGCGCAGTCTACAGCTTTGCCCCATTCGTCTTCAACCATAATGGCTGTAGCACCCAGGCGCTCTACATTTTCTTTCATGCGTCCGCCAAAAACGCCATTCTGGCAGACAACAACCTTATCACCGGCTTCAACCAGATTTACAAAACAGGTCTCCATGCCCGCGGAGCCCGGAGCAGATACTGGAATAGTCAGCTCATTTTTAGTTTGAAAAGCATACTGGAGCATCCCTTTTACTTCATCCATCATAGCGACAAATAAAGGGTCTAGATGGCCAATTGTGGGGCGCGCCATTGCACTTAAAATGCGAGGATGTACGTCTGAAGGGCCGGGGCCCATTAAGGTGCGAACGGGGGGTAAAAATGATGTGAAGCTCATATTGTTAGTCCTGGGTATTCAATCTGGTGGTGAATAATGCCATAAAACAGGCCTAGTAATATACTGATTTTTTAAGGGTGTTAAGCGTGTATAAGCATTGCTGGCCGATAATATACGAATCAACGGCTATGATTCAGTTGCAGCTAAATTTGTTTGATATACTCATCTAGAACATTCTTTAGTTGGATCTCGTTAATTGGTTTGCTGAGAAAATCATCCATACCGGCGTTCAGGCATCTTTCCCTGTCTTCAGAGGTTGCCTTTGCCGTCAGGGCAATAATAGGTAAATGACTCTTACTATTCTCCAGGCGTCGCCATTGGCGGGTAGCTTCAATGCCATTCATATTTGGCATATTAATATCCATCAAAACCAGATGATAGCGATGCTTGTGCATGGCGTAAAGTGCTGTAGTACCATCGGTGGCAATATCAACATTGTGGCCTAAATCCGTCAAGTGGCTATATACCACACTGGCATTTATTTCGTTATCTTCAGCCACCAGAATATTGAAAGATGTTTGCGAACCTTGTTGCTGCTCGTCTGAGTGAATTGATGCTGGATCAAGTAGGTCGATAATTGTGTTTTTTAAAACACCCAGTGACACCGGCTTAATAATGGTTGCCTGAATGCCGTATAAACTTTCAGGTTCTATTTGCTCAATGCTGTGTATATAACTGGCATATAAAATAGGGGTACTGCTTTTTGCCTCGCTGCGAATTCGGGCAACTAATTCGTGGCAGTATTTATGCTTGCGATCTTCACCTAAAATAATAATATCGAAGGGGTTATTTTTTTCATGGCTCCATATAATATGAGCAATTAGATTGTCATGCCCGGATGTGGCGTATACTTCCATGTCAAATTGCTGACAGTATTTTTCCATGATTTCCAGATTGACTTTATCCGCATCAAAAACTAGTGCACGCTTGTTTTTTGGAAATGGTTTGTCGTCGACGGTTATTCTAGTTTTTATCTTCCAGTTAAAGTGTAAATTAAAACTAATGTCCTGCTGGTTATTGTACTGTATTTCAAACAGTCCATTCATCAGGCGGGTTAGCTGATATCCAATGCGCAGTGGTAAAGCGTCATTTGTTTCGGGTATCTGATTAGAGTGCAGATGTTCCAGGCCAGTATTCTGTTTAAATTTTATTTCTATATTGGCGCTCATATGCTCGGTAGAACCTGTTTTACTCGCATATGCATGAATATAAACACCCTCCGACGTGCTGTGTTCAATAACATAACGAATTAAATTGGACAATAACTGCCTGAATCTCTGTGCATCAATGAAAACTTCTTCTGGAAATGACTCGTCAATATAGCAGGTTAAGTCAAGCTCTCTTTCATAGCCAAGAGGTGCCAGACTATGTACCAGGCTGTCAATTAAACCCCGTGGGTTTGAGCTGACCTGGTTTATTGAAATGCTGCCTTTTTCAATGCGTGAAAAATCAATGATGTCTTCAATAATAACCTGTAAAGAATGGCTTGACTGGCTTAAAGATTGTAAATATTGTTTTTGCTGAACATCAAGATCGGTTTTGTTTAGCAAGTCAATCATGCCAACAATGCCCCCGATGGGGGTGCGAATCTGGTGAGTCATTGTTGACAAAAATTCAGACTTTGCAATGCTGTTTGAGTCTGCGCGCTCTGCAAGTTTCATCAGGCGTTTTTGCATTGAGTATAGATAAGCAGGTAGTGCAATAATTAGCAACAAAAAAGCAATGGCTTCTAGCGTTAACAGGTGCCATGCATCCTCGGTCAATAATAAAATATTGTAGCCGATGAGGGTCAGTACTACTGCAACACTAAGGAATTTTAAACCGTAGCGTGTGCCGTAACCAATGTAAATCCATAAGTAAACAAGTACATAAACACTATTAATACCACCGGTTAAAAAAGATGAAAACGTGGTGCTACCTATATCAATAGCGAGCGCAACATAACGACGTGTAGTATTTGAGGGTACGCGGAGTATGTAAAACAGGTTAAGAAAAGAAAAACAGAAAAATGCCAGTGAGAAATAGTTTAGTGCTTGCATTGATGCATCAAAATAACCGCTGTTGATGCCGGCAGCAATATATAGATAGGTTAACAGGCCAATACAGAGACGGATGATGGACTGGATAATTTCAGCGTTTTTTAACTTTTCCATTGTTTAACGAGGCCAGTGCTGTATTTAAGAATATCAAGATAATAGCACTACTCTCTCAGGGGGAAAACAAATAAGGTGCATTTAACCTTTATTTATCATATATGGGATATTGGGGAGGGTAGACTTATTGATTTGAAAGTTTGTAAATAATTGCTTGACAGATATTGGAAATTAACACAATCTACTGACATGGTAATTAATAAGCGACCCATTAAAACAGTAGTCTTTTGTTCACATCGTATGATGTGGCAATTAACTGCCTGTGAGCTTATTTTATAATCTTCAATTAAATTTAACGAATTTTAAAAGCCACAGACGAAAAAAGTCTGTGGCTTTTTTCGTTTCAGAGGGTTATTTAAGGACGAAACAATGCAAACAGTCGAAACACATCAATCTAAATATCACAGCCTGCTTATTGCATTGGCGTTTTGTGTAGTGATTATGATCTGGTCAACTACACCCATCGCCGTAAAGTGGAGCGGTGAAGGGGTGAGCTATTTGTTTGGTATTTTCGTGCGAATGAGCATTGGCTCCATCCTTGCAATTATTCTGGCGCTAATTAAATATAAAAAGTTGCCAATGGATAAGTCTGCGCGTAAAGTTTATGTTGCATCTGCACTGGCTATATTTGGAGGCATGATGCCGGTTTACTGGGGTGCACAATATATTTCCTCGGGTCTAATATCGGTGATTTTCGGGGTGTCGCCTATTGTAACCGGCTATCTTGCCTGGCGTTTTCTGCATGAAAACAGTTTTAGTTTGTTAAAAATTATTGGTTCACTTTCTGGACTTGTGGGTCTACTGATTATTTTTTATAAGGGACTGTCAGCAGGGGAAGATTATTTGTATGGTGTAGCTGCAATGCTAGTGGCAGTTGTATTACACTCAATAAGTGCGGTATGGATTAAAAGCATTAAAATTGAGTTGCCTGCCCTGTCATTAGTCGCAGGTGGATTATTGTTTTCTATGCCCCTGTTTCTTACCGTATATCTGGTATTTTCTCCCCCTCTGCCAGCAGAAATTCCGCTGAAGGCGATATGGTCTATTATTTATTTAGGTGTTGTGGGTTCAATTATTGGTTTTGTTAGTTATTATTATTTACTCAAGCATTTGCCCGCATCCAGTGTTGCATTAATTACCCTGATTACACCTGTGTCCGCCTTGTGGATTGGACATGCGGTAAATAATGAAGTTATTAGTGCAAGTGTTTATCTGGGCACCGTATTTGTGCTCGCCGGTTTAGTGCTGCACCAGAGTGAGGATATATTACTTAAAAAGTTATGGGAAAAGCGAAAACAATATTATGGTTAATGTTGTTATGCAGTTTTACTGTAGTAGCAGAAACCGTTATAAATGAAATTCGATATGAGGGAAATGTAGTCACCCAGGAATCTGTTTTTAACAGGGAAATATATATTCAAACGGGTGATCAATTTAATGAAGCACTAATCGAAAAATCAAGACAGGCGATAATGGATCTGGGCTTGTATAAGTCTGTCCGTTATTATCTGGAAGAAAACTATACTCAGGGAAATGCGGGTAAAGAAAATTATAAAGTTAATGTTATTTTTATAGTTAAAGAAAAATATTACAATTTAGTTTTACCGAGGCTTAAAGTTGAAGATGAAGATGTTTTTTACGGTTTGCAGTACAAGGGTGATAATCTTTTTGGATTAAACCACCGTGCCCGTATTCTGGCATTGGATCTCGGTTCAACAAAAGGTGTTAATGAAAGCCGTTACTCATTCAGATATTTTTATCCTAATGTAAACAATAGTTTCTATAATCTTGATCTTGCACTGCAAACAGAAAATGATGTTGATGAGAGCGATGGTGTTATTGATCGGCAGGATGATAGTTACCGTATTAGTGTTACTCGCTGGTTAAACAAAAAAGGTCGTAACCGGGGCTGGTTTGCAGGAGGCTCTGTTAAATATCAGACGCGTGTTAACGAGGACCTCGTTGTTAGTGAAAATACAGAAAGTATAGATGCCATTGTGTTGGGTGCAGAAGCGGGTTACAGAAACCTTAATAATTTTAAATTTAACCGGGGTGGAAAATCATATGGATATATCCTGGACTGGTCGGGTGATTCAATTGGTAGCGAGGCACAGTTTACCCGCCATCAGTTTTATTATCTGAGTTACTATCGTTTTGAAAATCGCCCTTCAACTAATCTGAATGTGCAATTAAAGTTTGGTCATTCGAATGATAAAGTGCTGGGGGAGTATGCCTTCAGTCTAGGAAGCAGTAATGATTTGCGCGGCTATGAAAACAATCGTTTCAAAGGCAATACACTATTCGTAACGAATATTGAATATATGTTTCCCCAAAATAATCATCCATTGTTACGATATGTGGTCTTTGTTGATGCGGGTAGTACTTATGACCAGTTAAATGATGTGTTGCATGAGCCGCTGAATGTTGGTGCGGGTCTTGGTTTAAGGTGGAAAATTAAATCATTGGTGAATATTGATTTACGTATGGATGTAGGTTACGGGTTTACCGATGAAGATTATAAGTTCAGTTTTGGAACACGACACACTTTTTGATATTTACCTGCTTTGATTAAAAAGACAGGGTGGGCTAATAATGTTCACCCTGTTCTTTCCTCTACTGTTTTTAATTAGTCTGAGTTGCCTGACGGCCTTTGGTGTAGAAAGTTATTCAGCACTTTTTTTAGGCGGGAAATTTTCTAAAATTTTATCAACCGCATTTTGTATTTTTTGAGTTTGTTTTTCTGGCGTTGATGCAGGGTTAATAATGGCTTTTGCCGTTGCACGCCAGATTAGTGTTTTAGTTTTAGTGTCTACAAAATCCAGAATTAATGTTCCCTGTTCATATTCGTAGACACTCACGCCACCGGTGTTAGCATAGGAGCCTGAATAGCCATATCCCGGATGTCGATAACCATAACCACCGTAGTAACCATTAGGCGCATACGAGTAACCCCAGTTTGTGATATCGACTTTATTTTCCTTGCCAAAGTGGGTGGCAATTACAAAATCCGGACTGTCCGTGTTTTGATGAAACCCTTTTGATTCAAGTGTGTTTTCAACTGCAGTAACAAAACGGGCGCGATTTAATTCATCAACATTCATGTCTTTCGGAAATGGTAACCAGTCATATTTGGAGTATTTTGTGAAATCTGTTGTCTGGTTGTAATCATAGTTGACTGACAAACTAGAGCAGCCAGTTAAAAAGATAGTAGCGATAAATATAACTATAAAATTGTTCATGCTCATTCCCGTGTAGACATTTTGATATCTCGAATTCTAACGGCTATTCGAAAGATTATCTATAATTCATCATACATAAACTTAACTCTGTGACGCTATTCCAGGCATGCAAATATCGCCATCAAGTGACTGAATACGTTTAAGCCATCGGTATATCGCCGAATAGCCCTTTAATGGGAATTCTCCCTGTTTACACAAGGTAACATAGGGGTAGGGTAACCGGCGGCGATACCAGCGATGCAGGGATGATCCCGTGGCTAGCCAGCTTCATGTCGCCCCAGCGCATTGGTGTTGAAGCAGGTGTACTTCTCGAACATGATTTTATTTAAGTATTAAGTAATTGTATGTGCAACTAAATAATTTTTGAAGCAGCTTAGATTTTGTTATTGTTGAGGATAGCTCTATTTATTTGGGTGGTATTACCGCGGGGGACAGAGCGGGTGCCTACCCCCGAGTGCGATAATCGCAGGCGTTATATCATTTGTTTGTAAGCGGGATAGCGTCAAATTTTATCCCAGTCCAGCCCTGTTGCATAAAATTGCGAATGTTCTGGTGGTCTGTGCCGTTTGGGTTTTCCAGTACGTCGATACGGTAATAATCCCCAAAGCAGTGCAGCGTTTGTTGCTCGGTTAATTCGTGCAGGCGGGCAAAAGCAAATATTTTGCAGGAGCCGTTGTTCTGGTTTGCAGAATTAATCAAGCCGCCGTTGCTGAACTCACAGGGCGTAAAGTGATAATTGGCATCAATTATCACCATGGTGTTTTCAAAGCTGATCGTTTCAGGGGTGTTTTTTAGCTGCTGTAAAAAGTGATTCATATTAAATATGCTTATCGGTGAAAAAGAAAACAGCATACCCGCAGGCTAAAAAAAATCCACTAAAACCTGTATAGTATCCCTGCTTATCCAACACTATAAATGAGGAAAATATGCCTTTAATTCGCCCCTTTGCCGGCTTACGCCCTGTTCCCGAACGTGTAGAAGATGTTGTTGCACCTCCTTATGACGTCCTAAACAGCGCCGAAGCCCGTGAGCGTGCAGCGGGGAAACCGATGAGTTTTCTGCATATTTCCAAGGCGGAAATTGATCTGGCGGAAGATATTGATCCCTATGATCCAGCGGTGTATGCGAAGGCTGCGGAAAATTTACAGAAGCTAATTGATGATGGAGTGTTAATTCGAGAAGACCAACCCCGTTATTATGTGTATCGCCTGAAAATGGGGGAGATTGTGCAGACAGGTTTAGTGGCGGCGGCATCGGTGAAACACTACGATACTAATCGTATTCGTAAGCACGAATTTACCCGTCCGGCAAAAGAGAATGACCGGGTGGCACAAATTGAAGCGTTAAATGCGCAAACCGGTCCGGTGTTACTCGCGTATAAATCCGATGAAGTGGTTGATGGCCTGTTAAACCAGGTGGCGCAGGGCAAGCCGGTTTATGACCTGGTTGCGGATGACGGTATCGGGCATACCTTCTGGGTGGTTGAAGATGATTTAGTTGCGCAAAAGTTATCCGCAGGCTTTGATGCCATGGATGCGATATATATTGCTGATGGTCATCACCGTTCCGCATCGGCTTCGCGGGTTGCAAAATCGAAGGGGGGCACAGATGAGGATATGAGTCATTATTTCCTGTCGGTAATTTTCCCCCATAAACAGATGAAAATTTTTGATTACAACCGGGTCGTTACGGATTTGAATGGTTTATCAAAGGATGAATTTATTGAAAAAGTAAAAGAAAATTTCAGATGTGAAAAACACTCATCACCGGTTAAGCCGGCAAAGCCGAATGAGTTTGGAATGTATATTGATGGTGAATGGTATTGTTTAAATATTAATCCCGAACTCATTTCAAATGACCCGGTTGGCAGGCTCGATGTGAGTTTGCTGGCGGATAATTTATTAGGCCCGGTACTAAATATTACCGATCCGAGAACCGATCCGAGAATAGATTTTGTTGGTGGTATCCGCGGGCTTGAAGGGTTGGAAAAACGCGTGGATAGTGGTGAAATGGTGGTAGCATTTTCGATGTATGCCACCAGCATGGAAGATTTAATGTTAGTGGCAGATGCTAATGAAGTGATGCCACCCAAGTCTACCTGGTTTGAACCAAAGCTGGCGGATGGGCTGGTTTCTCATGTGCTGGATTGATTTTTTGAGTAACAGTAAAAGCAACAGCAACAGCAACAGCAACAGCAACAGCAACAGCAACAGCAACAGCAACAGCAAAAGATTACCGCAAATGGACGCGAATAAACGCAAATAAAACAACGCAAATTTTTATTATTGGGCAATAACTTTAGCTGAGATGGTTGTTGGTGATGCGAGCATGTAAAAATGCTGTATTTTTACATGCTCACTTCGTGTTGCATGTTGTTTAGTCAGTTAAAGCTGATACCTATAAATATAGTCATATGTAAAATAATTCCTTGTCATTTTTCGTTCAAGCACTTACATTTTTAAATATGCTTTTATTTGCGTGTATTCGCGTTCATTTGCGGTAATCTTTTGACTTTGACTTTGACTTTGATTTTAAAGGCATCAAGAAATAATAGGCGTATCAATATAGCGCGCAATTAATCCCCGCTCCGCCATGTCTTTATCCAGTGCAATGCGGATTTTATAGCCCCCGCCTTTCGCCTCGTCCATTGCATTTCCCTGCAGGTCCTGCATGCTGTCTAAAATAATATCTTCATTACCCGAGGGTTTGATTAACTCTAGTTTGTCGCCCACTTTTATTTTATTTTTAACATCTATTTCAGCCATGCCGGTTGAATTGTCGTAAGCCACAACTTCTCCCACAAACTGTTGCTGGCGACTAATCGAGTTACCCTGCATGTAATTTTGATATTCGTGGGTGTGGTGGCGTTTATAAAAGCCATCGGTGTAACCCCGATTGGCCAGATTTTCTAACACGCCTAATAATTGCGGGTTAAATTCTTTACCCTGACTGGCATCTAATATGGCTTCTTTATAACTTTGAGCGGTACGTGCTACATAGTAATGTGATTTGGTGCGGCCTTCGATTTTTAAACTGTCAATGCCAATATCCACCAGTTGTTTTACATGTTCCACTGCGCGCAAATCTTTTGAGTTCATTATGTAAGTGCCGTGTTCATCTTCTTCCACGGGCATCTGCTCTCCGGGGCGGTTGGCTTCTTCTAAAAACATAACTTCATCGGCAGCGGGGTGTCGGGCATCGCCCATGTCAGAAAATTGAATAGATTGTTGCGGGATTTCTTTTGGTGTATACACACCCTCTGCATTTTTCTCTGATGGTGTTGATTTGTAATCCCAACGGCAGGCGTTGGTGCAGGTTCCCTGATTGGGGTCGCGGTGATTAAAATATCCCGAGAGTAAACAGCGTCCGGAGTAAGCAATGCAAAGAGCGCCGTGTACAAACACTTCAAGTTCCATGTCCGGGCATTCCTGGCGAATTTCTTTTATTTCATCGAGGGATAATTCCCGGGATAAAATAATGCGCTCAACCCCCACGGATTTCCAGAATTTCACCGCGGCAAAATTTACCGTATTGGCCTGTACTGACAAGTGTACCGGCATTTCAGGCCAACGTTCCCGCACCATCATAATTAAACCTGGGTCCGCCATAATTAATGCATCTGGGCCCATGTTAATAATCGGTTCCATATCTTTAATGTAAGATTTTATTTTACTGTTATGGGGCATCAGGTTTGAGGTGAGGTAAAACTTTTTACCCATATCGTGCGCCTCATTTATACCTATAGCGAGATTGTCTTCCATAAAATCATTGTTGCGCACACGCAGGCTGTAGCGTGGCTGGCCCGCATAAACCGCATCTGCACCATATGCAAATGCATAGCGCATGTTTTTGAGGGTGCCGGCGGGTGAAAGTAATTCTGTATGATTCATAATAATAAGTTTTTTAGATGATAATTAAACCCCAATAATTAAACTCCGGGATGATATGGCATTTTACCTTAATTTATATAGATAGGTTAAAATCCTAAATATGATTGAGTTAATTGCAAGTATCGGGCAGAGCATCTGGGCGGTTTATCTGGATACTGCCATCTGGCTGCTGCTAGGATTAATGGCAGCAGGGCTGGTGAAGGTTTACATTCCAGAAGATGCCATGAAAAAGTGGCTGGGTGGATCGGGTTTTTCAGCGGTGGGGCGGGCAGCCTTATTTGGTGCGCCCTTGCCTCTTTGCTCCTGTGGAGTATTGCCTGCAGCGATTGGGCTGCGGCGGGCGGGTGCTTCAAAAGAAGCGACGGTTGCATTTTTAATTTCCACACCGGAAACCAGTATTGATTCTGTGGCGGTAACCTATGCTTTAATGGGGCCGGTGATGGCGGTATATCGTCCGATTGCGGCTGTGTTCAGTGCGCTGATAACCGGCGTGATGGTGGCCTTTGTTAATGATGAAACGGTTCCACCCGTGTCGGAGGAAATACAGGCGACATCCTGTTGTGTCAGTAGTAAAAATGAAGCCCCTGATTGTTGCTCAACGGCGCAGGTGAAAAGCCCAGTAAAAAACAGATTAACGAAGGCGCTCCGCTATGCGGGTGCTGATTTACTGGATGATATTTCCACCTGGATGGCGGTAGGAATTATTTTTGCAGGCATCATGATGGCGGTGATACCCGATGGCTGGTTAGCCCAGTGGGGGCAGGGTATGTTGGCAATGATCGTAATGTTGCTGGTGGGCATTCCCCTGTATATTTGTGCGGTGGCCTCAACACCGATTGCTGCGGGTTTGTTGCTGGCGGGTGTATCTCCCGGTGCGGTGCTGGTTTTTTTACTGGTGGGGCCGGCCACTAATATTGGCGGAATAATGCTGGTTAAAAAAGAACTGGGGAATCGAGTGACATTAATTTATCTAACTGGAATCAGTGCAGTGAGTTTGCTCATGGGCGTGTTGCTTGATCTGTTACTTGAGCTGTCACGTGAAGGTGCAATTTTGAACTTTAATTTACAGATAGATGCCCGTCAGCAGCTACAAAGTAATGTTGTGCCCGAGAGTTTGAGTTTTATTGCGGCGCTTTTATTGTTGTTGCTGATATTGCCGGCGATAAGAAACCGGTTGATACCTTTTTTTAAGTGAATTTTTAGTGTAAAGCTGCGTAACGAGTGAGATCAATATGAGGCATTTATGATTAATTTTTTCCCCCGTGATATTGCTAATGCAAACAGTTGGTCGAGTCTATGTTTAGACAATATTGCTTATAAAACACTCTTAACTATATCCATTGTGCTTTTGATACTTTCAGGTTTTTTGCAACCGGTGAGTGCGCAGGGTGTTTTTGTAGATAAGAAAAAAGATCAGCATAAGTTAGGCACGGTGGAGCTTAACCGGATTAAGGTTGAGCACCAGTTAAATAAAAGTAGTTGGGGTGAGTGTCGAAGTTTTGCATTGCATAAACGCAATCGCTGTTATCGAGGCGGGCGTACTGCATATCGTTGTGAGCTAAAATATGACGCCCGGGTAAAACTTTGTGACGGGGATTCGAAAAATATATTATCCGCCAGTCATTAAAGAAATAAATTACAAGGCCTGGCGAATTAAATACTGAGAAAGTTCAATTGCATTAGATTGCTCTTGCGTTAGTTCACTATCTTTTTCCGTTAACGACAGGCTTTCCTTGCTCAGCATAGTTTCTAAAATCGCCGACAGGGCATGAATGCGTTCCTGGGCAATAATCATTTCCAGCATTCGGCAATAGGGTTTTATCAGGTCGATAAAATGAACTGAGTCGAGTAGCTTCAGGCTGCGGTGTTCATTTTTTTCTGAGGTGTAAAACAGGGCGAGGATATTGTCGCATTGAAACTGAGTTTCCCGCAGGCCGTCTAATTCCTGTTTTGTTAGTTGCAAACAACTTAACAGGCTATTCAGGCAGGACTCTATTTCCATACGCTCGTTGTAACTGGTGCGCTGAATAAACTGGCTGCGATTCGCGGTAATGGTCAAAAACTGGATGGCCAAAGTGTCGATGGCATTGAGCAGGGTTTTAACCGTGTATTCGTGTTCTGCACCGAGTTTTAAGCTGGTGTTGAAGCCCAGTTGCTGGAGTTTTATGGGCAGGGCATTATTGACTGTTTTTAGGCTGACGAGTAATGAATTAATTGACGCGATGGACTTTGCCATATCAATATCGATCCTTCAGTTGATGCTTGTGTTAACAGGCAAGGGCCTGCTCGTTACTTTATTTTTTTTTACTTTTTGAAACTTCACAATGATCCGCTATCCCGCAGATTCAGTTTATCCATAATGTAGATAAGTGTTATAAGCGATTATTTTTATTGCCTGTGGGTAAGACTTAGGAATATCACTTAATAATCGAATCCACTATATATTGTGGGTGTTGTAACTGTCAATAACAATCTACAGTGGATAAGCCTGTTGAAAAAAAATGCATAAGCTGTGGATAAGTCGGTGAACTCCCCAACAATAAAGGCCTGCAAGGCTGTTTAAAAAATAACCTGAAAAAAATTGGGTTTAATAATCTGACCAGTGGTAGGGATGAAATCTTTAGCTTAAAAAAAGCTAATTAAAGTCCTGCTGAAAGCGTGGGAGGCCAGTCGATTGCCAGCAGATAAATGGCATAAGCCGCTCCACCAAACTGACAAAGATGGAGTAAATTTTGCACACTGCTTAACGAGCGGTAAGCCTGTTTATTGGCCACCTGATATTGCTGGTTACAGGTTTTGAGCATGGCATTCAAAATGTGTGAGTGATTGAAAATATAACTTACGGTGATAATGATGAGCAAAAAGGCGGCAGTCTGGTTTTTGACCAGTGCGGCGCAAACGCCCCCCAGTAAACATAAAACCGAATTGAGTCGGTACAGGCGTCGATAAATAGTAAAGCTGTTGATCAGGTTTTCTGGATTTTTTAATAAAATATTATAAAGCAGGGTGACGAGTAAAAAGCTGCCCATGGATGCGCCGCTGAAAGCGACTGCAAGCAGGGTGACGAAATAATATATATCCATGTGTTGAGTGTAACACTGATTATTAATCGTATGCAGTTTGCAAATAAGCTCAAGACAAGTGAATTTTGTTTCTTGCAGACTTTAAAGTGTCGAGTTGTGAAAGAAAATCCCCCCCCTAGTCCCACTTTTACAAAGGGTGAGGATAGTTCTTTTCTTTAGCCAAGAGGCAGAACCGTCCCCCTCTTTAGCAAAGAGGGGTTAGGGGAGATTTGAAATCTTACAGAACTGCAATATTTAAACTTAGAAATTTTCCAGTGAGCGCATCTTCTCAGGCAGCATTTTAAAATCAACCAGTGAACTAACCAGTGACTTGATAAATGTTGCATCATCTTCATGCATCATTTTGTAGTACTGCATTTTCATAGTGAGCGCGCTTCCAAAAATAATTGAAGCGAGTGCCAGCATGGAGCCTATTGAAAGTGTTGAAACACCGGTGACGCCCTGGCCGATGGTGCAGCCCAGTGCCAGCACACCGCCAATACCCATCAAAATACCGCCAATGATATGGGTAACAAAATCTTTTAAATCAACAAACCATTCAATGCGGAATGACTTTGAAATAAGTGCCCAGAATAACGAGCCTAAAATAACGCCGAGTACGGCTACCAGGCCGGCAGTTACATAAGCATTATCAAAACCTTTTAAAACGTAGCGTGTTGTTTGGCCAATCGGGTTAATAAAGGTAAATGACTGGGGTGCAACGTCACGGGGGCGTGCTGCGGCATCGTCTTCCATCATGTCCCAGGATTCAGCAGCAGCATATTGTGTCCAGTTGAAGGTTTCACCGTCTGCGGTAATGCTTACCATGCTAGAGGTCGCAAACCATGCAGCCAGTACGGCGGCACCTACAGTGAAGCCACCGAGTTTGTTATCGAAGCTTTTACGAAAATCCGAAGATTTAAAGATAAACACAAGCAGTGCAATTGCCAGAGTCAGACCAATAACCGTGCGAGCAGTGCCAATGTTCATGCCGATACTGCTACCGATTACGCTACCGAGATCCTGCGCTGTGCTCAGGCTGGCAGATGTGGGGCTAGTCCAGGGGTAGAAAATAGTTGAATATATTGTGCTGTCAGTTCCCGGGAACGGGTTAATCATAAAGTAGGCAAAGATCGAAACCACAATAAACAGTATGATGGATTTAATATTGCCGCCGCCAATACGAATCAGCGCCTTGTTACCACAGCCACTGCCCAGGGTCATGCCGACACCAAACAGGAAGCCCCCAAGAATGTATTCCAGCCAGGCAAAATTGCTGCCACGGTATGGGGGTAAAGTTGAATCTACGCTGGCGATGCCACTGAATTCAAAGATAACAACACCGATAATGGCAACGGCCATGGCTAAAAACCAGGCGCGTATGCGGCCATTATCACCAATATTTACCATATCGGAAACCGCACCCATGGTGCAAAAATTAGATTTATTAACCACTGCACCCATAATGAATGCAATAGCAAAAATGGTTAACAGCACGGCTAAATGTGCGGAAGAAAAATCTTCAAAATTCATGGTCAAACCTCGTGATTGTACATACTGTGTAAGATGCACATTACCGGTGTTTGTTCCAGGCTGTTTACATCTTTTAACACAATACAAATGATTGTCGTTTATCGCGCTGATTGTCCCATTACAGCGCCAAATTAAGGTGCTGTTTAACCCTTTAAAATTCGGGGGTAATTTAGTCAATTGCAGGCCAATCTATGTCGGCTCTAATTAGTGTGGCGAATGATACCTGTAACCGACTTTATTGCAAGTTTCTTAGGCCGTGATAGGGCGTTTTAGTGGCTAAATAGGGGTGTGAGCGACGGCTGATACAATATAGCGTTTAGAGCCACCGGGGACAATTGAGTCAAACGGGTAGCAGGTTACCAGATGCAGATAAGCGCTGGATGGGTCATTGATAAAGCGTGCCCTGTCCATATCGACCACTCGAGTGGAGGTGACGTTGAAGCGGGTGCTTCCCGACTGGGCGGTTTCGATAAATATGGGCTCGCCGGGTTGCAGATGCTGTAAAAAGTTAAAGTGTGTGTCTCGGTGCGCGCTAATTAAGCTGTTTCCCGGGCTGCCTGGGCTTGCAGATGAAAAATTGTGTCCCGGCCCAAAGGCCAGAGTGCGGCCGTTGTCCCCCGCCAGTACAATTAAATCAATTTGCAGGCGGGGCACGGTGAGACGGGCAATTGGCCAGGTGTCAGCCCAGGGCCAGGCTTTGCTTTGTCGATCTCCAGCTTTAACTTTTTGCCATGCGCGTTCTAAAAGATGCTGGGCCACTATGGCTTTGCTTTCAATATACAGGCCTTCGCCGACGAACCAGCAGCCGGGAATAAATAAAAAGATGATGACGTAGGGTTTGATGGGTTTCATAGCGAGTCTCGAGCATATACGTAGATATTTATTGGATTGGGCGGTGTGCTAGTTTGCGGGCTCCCGTTACGGGAGCCCGTGTTTAGCATTTATGCGACCGGGTGATCGGCCTGACTGGTTGAATCGACTTCATCACTGCGCAGCAAAACTGTCAGTGCCAGGCTCAACATCAACAGAGAAAATCCAAAAATTAAATTTAATTCTGCCGCGCTTGCGGTTTGTGCCAGCTGGCCATAACTTACCGGCGCGCTTTGTCCGTGGGGTAAATTCACCGGTAGCGCTTGTTTGTGTAGTTGTGTTTGCGGTGCCCGGGAGGGTGTTTTATCAACCGCAACCAGGCTGGTGTGCTTGCTCACTAAATGATGGATGAGTGCAATATCAATAATATCGGTGCGCACCTGTTCACTGTCTGCGCCATCATGAAGACTGTCACTGAGCTCGGCAATTTTCTTGCGCGCCCAGAAAGTCGCAATGCCTTTGCTGGATTTTGTATGGTTTAAATTCAGTGTGGCAGACCAGGGTGCTAACGCCCGTTTGCCGATTAACTTAATTGAATTTAATTTCTTATCGGATTTAATCGCCAGAATAATCGGTTCGCCCTGGTATAAATCGGGAATACGTTTTGGCAAAATTTCGACTTTTATTTTCTCATCAATGGTAATACCTATATCCGTCATCACTGGGCTTTCGAGTTTGCTAAACAGGGCGGTCATTTTTTCATTAACTTCATTGACGTTACTTATATACGTAAAAGTCCCCCGCCCAAACTGTGCTGCTTTGCGCATAAAATAACTGTTGGGAGCAGCGCCGATGCCGATGGTGAATAGGCGATTGTCGCCGAGTTTTTTATGAATAATGTCAAATAGTGCCGTTTCATTACCCACGCTGCCATCGGTTAGAAAAATAATTTGTTTAATATAATTATCATCTGTGGATTTTTTAAGTGCCAGATTCAATGCGGGTGCCATTTGCGTACCGCCATCCGCCTTTAAATTTTTTACATAACGTTTGGCGGTTAAAATATTTTCAAAGCTGGCAAATTTTGCCTTGCTGAACACTTGATCGGTAGTCGAGTTAAACTGAATAATATTAAATTTATCGTGCAATCTCAGTCGTTCCAGCGCCATTAATAAAGACTGTTTAGCCTGCTCAAGCGAAATGCCATGCATTGAGCCTGATGTGTCAATGATATAGGTGATTTCCCGTGCCAACGGCTGGCCGTTATGGGCACCATTTGCTGGCGGTGTTAGCATAATCATCTGATAGTTCTCGTCGTTAACCATTTCATTAAAAGCGGCTGCCCTGGGAATAGCGCTGCCGGGTACTGGGTTTTTTTGTGGCGACCAGACAAGTTCAAAATCCCGGTCGGAGGGGGTGACACCATTGGCAAGCGTGATATTGATGGTGTTATTGTTTTTGCGTTTAATAATCGCGTGATAACGACTCACTAAAAACTGTAATGGAAAGCCCGCATCTAAATTAATATTCAGTGAAACCGGATTGATTTTATTTGTCCCGCTATACAGTGGCGGTGTAATGCGTGAAGCATCCGGGACTTGAAGTGTGTTGCTTGCCCAGCCGCTGCCGGTAAAAGAAACATTTTCAGAAATGGCCGTATTTGTTTCTGCAGATGAAGCCGACTCTGTAATAGCGGGCAAACTTGTGCCGGGTATATAGCGTGGTGTAATGGCCATAGGGAAGCGCAGGCTGAAATCTCCCTGATCGTAATGGAGTGTTTGCTGGTATTCAATTTCAACAACAATGGTTTCACCGGGGCCAATATTGGCAACACTATTGGTGAACATGTTGGGACGTTCCTGTTCAATCAGCGCCGCTTTTTTGCCCGCTCTTTTAGCTTTCTGGTAAATTTGTTTTGCCTGTTGCTTTTCTTTGATATCCGCTTCAATTATGCGCTCACCAATACGCATACGCATGTGGTCAACCGCGGCGGTTTCGGGTAACGGAAATACATAAATTGCTTCTATCCAGTTCTCGCTGGTATTCTTAAATTTCTGCTTAATATGGCTGCGGGAAATCATGCCGGAAATGTTCATCTCAACATCGGTATGCAGTAGTGGAATTTGCTGATAAGTACTGGATGCTGTTTTTATTAATAAACTACCTTCACGAATATTGCTCATACTGACTTGTGGGAACTCATCTGCTGCGGTTGTGGCATAAACGTAATTGCTCAGCAGCATTAAAAAAACACCAATAACAACTAATAGTGCAGTAAAAATAATGCGCTGTAGCCATATTAAAAAACTGGATTTTCGGGGCCGGTATCTATCGTCCAGATATTCACGGCGTTGACGGCGTTTAAATAAGTTGTGATAAATAGATAACATAAAAATCTCCTGATGAATGAATAAAACTTCTTAGGGAGGAGTTAACGCCATAAGCATGGCAATACTGGGTATGGGTTAGGGCAGGACGAAGATGAAATCTGATGAATTATGGCAAAGCCAGTAAACGATAAAAAATGACAACTTAATGTGATAATGTATGGAACAGTAAAATACTTAAAGGTTGGTCAATGTCACAGCATATAGCAATAGTCGAGGATGAGCCCTCAATACGGGAAAACTATGCGGATGTTTTTAAGCAGCAGGGTTATCAGGTTTCCATATATGGCGGTCGAGATGAAGCTATTAAAGCTTTCGATGCTCGCTTGCCCGACCTGGCGTTGTTAGACATCGGGCTTGAGGATGATGTGGAGGGTGGTTTTGATGTATGCAGAATACTGCGCAGTAAGTCCGCTACCGTGCCAATTATATTTTTAACCGCCAGAGACAGTGACCTGGATATTATTTCCGGTTTACGGCTGGGTGCTGATGATTATTTAACCAAAGATATTAGTTTGCCGAATTTATGTGCAAGAGTAGCAGCCCTGTTTCGACGAATAAATGCACTGAGTGCAAATCCAGCAGAAGAAGATATTTTACAGCGTGGGCCGCTTTCCATGGATATGAACCGGTTTGTGGTGGATTGGGATCAACAGCGAGTTGACTTAACGCTAACCGAGCTATGGGTGGTGCATACGCTAGCAAAGCACCCGGGGCATGTAAAAAATCGTGACCAGTTAATGGAGGATGCCCGTATAGTGGTTGACGATGCAACTATTACGTCTCACATAAAACGTATCCGCAATAAATTTATAAAAGTTGATAAAAGTTTTACATGTATAGAAACAGTTTACGGTATGGGTTATCGCTGGCTGGAAAGTTAGCTGGAAAGCAGGGTTGAAAATTAAATTATCCATACGAAGTAAATTATTATTAATATCAGCAGTATTATTTATAGTGCCGTGGATCGGTGTGCAATATATTCAGGATATGGAAAATTTTCTACGTAAAAATCAGCAGGAAAATTTACTCGGTAGAGCACAAATTGTTGCGGCAGTATTGCAGGGACAGGAGGATATTTTTAATGTTAACGCTTCTGTAAACGAAACACCTGCGTTATTAAAAAAACCGATAGATAATTCGTCGCATATTTATGTACGGCCTTTAAAAAGAGCCATTCAATTAGACGGTTACATGGATGACTGGCTGGATTTCGATGAAAAATCCAACCTGTTAATGTCCGATGATTTAACTTCGTTTGAATATAAATACTATTTAGCCAGTTACAAAAAATACCTTTATATGTTGCTTGAAGTAAAAGATAGCCGGGTAGTATACAGGAAGCCGAATAGTTTAAGTCTGGATAAAAATGACCATTTAATTATAAAATTAAGAAATAAACAGGGCGAAATAAAAACATACTTTATGGCTACTCACTCGCCCGGCTGGATTAATGCGCACCGCATGGAAATGCGAGCAGATGAATGGCAAAGTGTTGCTCCGGAATTACGGATAAAAGGAGAGTGGCAGGAAACGGCTGATGGTTACATTATTGAAATAAGGTTGCCGCTCTCACTGGTGGGCGATGGGTTTTCGTTTTTTGTGGCAAATGTGGATGACGAGAAAAATCGAGATATTAAAACAGTTCTGGGTGAAGGTGAAGTTACAGGCGAACTGGGTTCGATAATAATTCCATCGCTAAAAGTTGAGGCAATGTTAAAGCGCATAAAAAGGCCGGCATCGCGTACCTGGGTAATTGATAAAAAATACAGGGTTCTGGCGGTTGCGGGTGATATTCGCGACCATGAAAAAAAATCAGCTATTGAAATTAATAAAGCCGGCGTTCTAAGTAATCTGGTAAGTATTTTTTATAATTTATTGCTCACTCAGCCACCACAAAATTTTAAAGATGATCGCCTAAGTGTTTCATATTTGCGCGGTAATGATGTTGAATCTGCACTACAGGGAGAACCAAAAACAAGCTGGCGAGATACACCGGATAAGCGGGTACGAATTTTAACAGCAAGTTATCCGGTGTTGGTAAATGGTCAGCCGGTTGGTGCGATTGCAATAGAAGAAACCAGCAATGCTATTCTGATATTGCAAAATAAAGCAATGAAAATTCTAATTAATTTAAGTGTGCTGACATTTTTAATAACAGTTGTGGTTTTGCTGAGTTATGCAACGCGCCTGTCGGTCAGAATCAGAAAGTTACGCGATGAGACCGAGCATGCAATCTCAAATGATGGGCGAATTAAAACAACATTTAAACCAACAAAATCCGGTGATGAAATAGGCGACTTATCCCGCGGGTTTGCGGATATGTTGTCGCGTCTTGCAGAATATAATCGTTATCTTGAAACGATGGCGGGTAAGCTCTCCCATGAGTTGCGTACTCCGATTACGGTGGTACGATCATCACTTGATAATTTGCAAATGGCAAAAGCCAGTGATGCCAGGGAAACGTATATTAAGCGTGCTAGTGAGGGCATGTCCAGGCTAAGTGATATATTAACTCGCATGAGCGAGGCAACCCGCTTAGAACAAACCTTGCAATCGGAAACCCTCGAGCAGGTTGATTTAAAACGCTTAATTGATAGTTGCATCGCGGGATATCAGTTGGCGTATCCACAGGTTGATTTTAAATTTGAAAACACATTGAAGTCAGCTGCACATATTTCAGGCGTGGCGGACTTGCTGGCGCAGATGCTCGATAAGCTGATTTCAAATGCGGTAGATTTTCATCAGGAAGCTACGCCTGTTGTTATCAAACTGACGGAGCAAAAAAACTTTTTTCAATTAAGCGTGATTAATCAGGGAGATATTTTGCCCGAGGCAATGCGAGAGAATTTATTTGAATCAATGGTATCAGTTCGCGATAAAAGAGGCAGTCAGCCACACCTGGGTTTGGGTTTGTATATTGTGCGTATGATAGTTGAGTTTCACCGAGGAAGTGTGCGAGCAGAAAACCTGATGGATGATAGCGGCGTGGAAATCCTTCTAGAATTCCCCGTTGAATAAATTTCTGTCTTGCCATAATTCATAATAATTCACCCCCATATCTTCATTATCTCGCCCGCAAAAAAACACATCCGGCTCGCATAATAATCCTCAAGTTAGCAACAAACCAGTGGCTGACATTTTAAATCACTCAATGAGGAATGTATTATGAAAATTTCAAACAAAACAACCTATCCCGTAGCAATCGCATTTAGCCTTCCATTGTTAATATTAGGAGGCTGTGCAGGGCAGGAGACAGTTAGATTAGCAAATGACAGTGGTGTAGAAAATAAGGAGGCACCGGAATCATTAGAAACCGTTGATGGTTCGCAAATGGAAGCAGGCATAGTCGTTGATTTTATACCCGAGCAGGAAATAATTGAAGTGGCGGAACAGGTAGAAGTGCCCGATGAAATTGCGGCGCAGGAAAGCCTGCAGGAAGATAAATTGATAAAGAGTCATAAGACTCCAAAGCCTGGTGAAGGAATTATTGGATTCGGATTTGACGATGCGAATATTAATGCTGAATACGGCGAAATGCTCTGGCAACATGCGCAGTATTTAAAGGAAAATAAGAATTTAATATTGACCATTAGCGGTCACACGGATAGCTCTGGTGCACGGTTATACAATGAAATGCTGAGTATGAAACGCGCGAAACAGGTTGCCAGTATTTTAACTGATTTTGGTGTCCCTGAAGATAGAATTAAGGTAACCGGTAATGCGAGTGACCTGCCATTGGTGGGAGCGATTAATAATCGTGAACACCGAAGAGTTGAACTCGATTATGAAGACCAACAGTTAGTCAGTAACTAAAAAGGAGGTGGTGCAAGTGAAGGTTCATTAATTCGGGTTGGGTTAATGGGCCTTTTTATTTAATAGAAGCTATTTGAATAAAATAACTATTAATGTGTGATAAATTAAGTGCATGATAATCTGTAGGAATTGCTATGAAAAAACTCCTCGAAATTATGGCGGCTTTAAGAGACCCGCAAACCGGCTGTCCCTGGGACATTAAGCAAAGTTTTAAAACAATTATTCCCTATACGCTAGAAGAAGCCTATGAAGTTGCGAATGCCATTGAAAATGGCGATATGAATGAATTAAAAAATGAATTAGGTGATTTGTTGTTTCAGGTGGTGTTCTATGCGCAAATGGCAAATGAGCAGGGCGACTTTGATTTTGATGATGTGGTTGAGGCGGTTAGCGAAAAATTAATTAAACGACATCCGCATGTGTTTGCTGAATCTAATCGTAACGAAGGAAATAAATTAGATGATACCGAGTTAAATGAAGCATGGGAAAAATCTAAAGAAAGCGAACGAAGCATTCAGGCTGAATATAAACAAAACAAAAAGGCTCTGGTTCTGGATGGTGTTGCAAAAGCGCTCCCAGCACTAAAGCGCTCACAAAAATTACAAAAGCGTGCAGCACGCGAAGGCTTTGACTGGCCGAATGTTGAACCGGTGTTGTCTAAAATAGAAGAAGAAATACAGGAATTGCGTGAGGCCATTCAGCAAAAAGACCAGCAACATATAATTGAAGAAACCGGAGATGTTTTATTTAGCTGTGTGAATCTGGCGCGTCATTTGGATGTAGATGCGGAAGAGTCTTTGCGGCGTTGTAATCAAAAATTTGAACAGCGTTTCGGTTATATTGAAAAAGTTTTGAACGAGGAAAATAAAAGTTTTAATAGTTGCTCACTGGATGATTTGGAGGATTTGTGGGAGCAAGCCAAGTTAAGTAAAACGAATTCACAGGTAGAATTATATAAAATGCAAATTGAGACAGGATGTTGGTTTGTGTAAATTAATGTGATATATTTCCCAAATACAAATAATAAATAAATTAACTGGTTTGGAGTAGAAGTAGTGAAAAAAAGTAAAGTTTAGGTTTTGTTTTTTTGATAGTAATGTTTTTAGGGTTAACGGGCTGTGATTCATCAAGTGATGAAGCCTGTGAGTCATCTGGAGTAACTTGTAATGCAGATAATTCCATAATACAGGCTTGTTGTACAGATTCCAGCTGTAGAATTGTGACGGGCACACAAAGCTTTTCTTGCAATGGAGTAGATTGTAATAGTGCAATTGATGCGTCTTTCGACTTCTGTAATGGCGCCTCAAATGTTTTATCAAAAACTGAAAGTGACCTGACTAAAATGCTACTACAAGAAAAGGTAGATAATGTTCTTCTTAAGAAATCAATTGATGAAATGTACATTGATTTTGGTAATGAAGTAAGTCAATAACGTATCCTCTGTAGCTTAAAAAGCCGGGGCTTGCTCCGGCTTTTTTATTGCTTCGTTTTTGTTTTTTTGGCTAATACCGGCTAATCGCTATTAGCTAGTCGTACATAAGCCCGATAGCGGCTACGAATTTCCCTGACATAATTAACCGGTTCAGTTCCCCGTACATAACCATGGCGAGCTTTAGCGTAGTATTTTCGTTTTGATAAAAGCAGCATTGCTTTCTCTACATTATCAAACCACTTATCCGGATTTAAACCCTGTTGCCGTGCTAAGCGGCGTGCATCTTTCACATGTCCCTGCCCCGCATTATAGGCTGCCAGTGTAAACCACATTCTGTCTTTAACGCTCAAGTCCTGTTCAAACCGCTCACGTACCCAGTTTAAATACCGTACCCCGGCTTTAATGCCGGATTCCGGGTCTTTGAGATTGCTTATTTTCATTTCTTTTGCGGTTCTTGGCATAACCTGCATCAGGCCCTGGGCTCCAGCCCATGATTTAGCTTTGGGGTTAAAGCGGCTTTCCTGATACATTTGTGCAACCAGTAAGCGCCAGTCAAAGTCATGTTTTTGAGCGTATTTTTTTACCAGAGCATCATAAGGCGATAATGTGCCATCGGGATTTAGATCTATGCGTTGTGCTCGATATTTTTTTATGCGATGGGCATTCTTAAAATATTTATTGTATGTGACATTATAAAAAAGTGAGCGATATTGTTTTTTTATAAACTGGTTAACAACTTTTAATAGCTGCGGGTTATTGCTGCGTATTGCCCAGGCATTATCACGCACATCGCCAATCACTAATGCTGCGTGAATGTCATCTCGCCAGGTCAGTTCAATATTCAGCAGATGATTATCGGCAAGCGTTAAATCAAATTTGCCATTGGCGACCTGAGCAATAATTTCCTCGGTTTCCATATTTTCAGGAGCGCCAATTAAGTTAAATTTTAAACCCGTATTCTTTAATGTTTGTAATGTTTCCCAATAGGCACTGGATTTGCGCACATAAATACTTCGCCCCGCCAAATCATCGATTGTTTGAATTGAATTATCATCCACACGACTGACAATAACTTCTGAAGCCTTGTGGTGATATCGGCTAAACACAATGCCCCGCTGCTTACGATTTTCAGTAACGGTTAAAAAGCTTGCAATAATGTCACCCTTGCCCTGTAAAAGCATGGGGATCTGGGCTTCATGACTGGGTGCGCTGATAATTTCCAGCCGCAGCTTGTGCTGTTTGGCAAAGGCTTTTACAAGCTCGTATTCAAAACCCAGCAGCTCACCGCGCCAGAGAAAATATGAAGCGGCATTATTGCGTGTAATTACGCGCAGTGTTTTGCGCTTTTTTATGGCATCAAAATCATCCGTATAAACGCTTTCGAGTCTTTTCGTGAGCTGTTCGTGGGTTAGAAATTGATTGGTCGCCTGCAGTAGTTGCGGGTTGTTTTTCCGAATTCCCCATGCCAGTGCGCGGTCGCGGGTGAGAGGCGGGCCAACGTTAAAGTCGTTGCGATACTCTTTGAGTACATTAAGTATATTGCTATCAATAACGGTCAGGTCAATTTCATTACTGACAAGCATATCTAGAATTTGATCAACGTTAAGTTTACCGGATAGAATTTTCGTTTTAATGTCCGGGTATTTTAACTGAAGCTTTTCTACAGTCTCCTGATAGGATGTGTTTTCGAGAAAGGCAATGCTACGAGCAGTTAAGCTTTTAATGTTTTTGATTTTATTGTCATCGATGCGACTTACAATATGTTCAACGCTGTGCGCCAGGGGGACGGTAAATTGCAGGTTTTCTCTGCGTGAGGCCGTAATGGTGAGGTTGGCTGCAATCAAATCACCGCGCCCCTCATTAAGCTGGGGAATTAAATCAGAAAAGTTTTTTACATGAACAAACACCGGCTGCAAATTGAGCCATTCTGCGAGTTTTAATGCCATTTCCTGTTCGCGACTAAAAGTGCTGCCTTTTCTGGGGAGCCATTTTTCATTTGGTGGGGTAATTAAAATACGTAACTGACCCTGTTTTCTGATGGCAGGTAAATCCTCGACCTCTATATAACTTTCCGCAACGGGTAGAGTGTCTATTATTGGCTCGACTTCCTCCCCGGTGCAGCCCGCTAAGATTAAAGTTATAGAAAGTAACAGGGAATGGAGCAATACATTGAGAGTCGTCATATTTACCGTTTTATGTGGAATTTAAACACGCCAGGCTAATTCATCTGTCGAAACACAATTCTATGGTGATATACGCAGGGGTGATCTTCAAATTTAACAGGCTTGAGCACAAGATTGCCAGCATAACGAAAAATTAAGCTATTCGATATAGCTGTATTCAGGAATACGTTTATAATAACCCGATGTATCTTGAACACTTTGGGCTATTGGAAGCCCCATTTTCTATCGCCCCGGATCCGCGCTACCTTTATATGAGTGAGCGTCACCGCGAGGCATTGGCACATCTGCTATACGGCATGGAAACCGATGGCGCCTTTATTTTGCTGACTGGCGACGTGGGTACAGGCAAAACCACGGTGAGCCGTTGCCTGCTTGAGCAGGTGCCGGAAGACACAAATCTGGCGCTGGTACTGAATCCGAAATTAACCTCCATTGAGCTGTTGCAGGTTATCTGCGATGAATTGCGCATTAGTTATGACAATGACAACCTATCCGTTAAATTGCTGGTGGATTATATTAACCGAAATTTACTCGGTGCCCATGCCCAGGGTAAAAAAACCGTAGTATTAATTGAAGAGGCACAAAATTTAGATCTGGATGTACTGGAGCAGTTACGTCTGCTCACCAATTTAGAAACCAACGAGCGTAAGCTGTTACAGGTTATTTTGCTGGGGCAGCCGGAATTTTTAGATGTGCTTGATCTGCCTGAGTTATCCCAGTTGGCACAGCGTATCACCGCACGCTTTCATCTCGGGCCCTTAAAATATAACGAAGTTGAAGAGTATGTTGCACATCGCCTGGCAATTGCCGGGTGTCGGCGATCACTTTTTGTGCATGGTGTTATTAAGCAGCTTTACAATTATAGTGGGGGCGTGCCGCGTTTAATTAATGTGATTTGTGACCGTGCATTGCTTGGGTGCTATGTGCAAAACCGCCATCAGGTTGATAAGTCGACGTTAGTAAGTGCGGCGCAGGAAGTGCTGGGGAAAAATAAATCCGCGGCCATAAAAGCTAATTTTACAAAGCCGGTTTTCAAGTATTCAGCCGTGGCCATATTTGCGCTGATGGTTTTATCCGCACTGCTATATATTTCGGTGTTTCAAACGGCTACGGATACAACTGAAAATACGGCTAATCAGTTATCTTCAGAGCAGAAAAAATCGGTCGTGGATAAAAATCTGCAAACAGAAATACAGACGGTATTATTATCCACTGAGCAGACTAGTGAAAATGTTGCTAAAGATGAATCTGCGTCAGAATTAAATTCGACTACACCTGCACAGCAAGTATCAGGGCAGAGTTCTGGAGCTGAAAATACGCCTGCCGTTATAAATGAAATTCAGACAGCCTCTATATCGTCTGATATTGTGGGCGATCAAAAAATTCAAAAGGCTATCCGCTGGCCGGACAGTATCCAGCGACTGCGCAGCAACCTCAAATCATACCAGTCTTTGTTTCAACGCTGGCAGTTAGACTACGATATTTTAGTAAACGGAACGCCGTGTTTTTTCGCACAAACAAAAGGCCTGGCCTGTGTGCATGAGGAATCAGCAATGGAGGGCTTGCGTAAGTTTAATCGGCCTGCAGTTTTAACACTTTATGATGATTCAAATCGCCGTCAATATGTCACCCTGTTAGAGGTGCATGAAAATGCCGTTATACTTGTGATCGCAGGCGAAACCCAGGTTATACCATTGCAACAATTGCTCTTTTACTGGAAAGGAGAGTTCTCATTGTTGTGGCGGCCACCACCGGGTTATGAGGATTTAATTCGCCCGGGTAATGCAGGCAAGGCAGTGTCATGGCTTAGTGAAAAAATGAATAAAATTAATCATAGGCCAGAATCAAATCGCCACAGTTATTATGATAAAGAATTAGTTGAACAGGTAAAAGCATTTCAGCTTAATGCGGGTTTAACCAATGATGGTGTGGTGGGTGTGCAAACGCTGGTTCATATAAATCAGGCGACCATTGAAAAAACTCCGTTACTGGAGAGCCGTTAATGTCATATATTTTAGATGCGCTAAAAAAATCAGATCAGGAACGTAAGCAGGGAGATGTCCCGAATTTACAGACGATACATATTCCGGTTAATACTGAACCGAAAGCGCCTCTGGGTTTGTATGGTTTCATTGTCGTCTTATTGTTAGCGTTGGCCTTTGTGATAGGTCTGGTGATTGCTAATAAGTCTCCCTCGGGAATTGTCGTAGTGCCAGAGTCTCCAGACCAGCCAGAAATTCAATCTGTAAAACAGCCCACGCAGCATGCGCTTACCCATTCAACACCTGAGTCTGTGAAAAAGACAGAGATAGTTAAGCCGGTAATTAACCAGAATGTAAAAATGATTAAACCGGAAAAGGTGAAAGTAGCGCCTGAAAAATCATCTGATGATCTTGATCAGCAGAAAAGGATGCAGTCTGCTCAAAAAAATCAAACTGCACAGATTGCCAGACAGAAAAACGAAGCTGACAGTATTGACGTTCAGGAGGGTTTGTCGAACCTCAAGGATATTCCTTATTTACATGAACTACCCGATTATCAACAACAATCCGTTCCGCAAATGAGCTTTGCAGGGCATGTATATTCATCAAATGCAGCAAATCGATCTGTTATTATCAACGATGTTTTTATGTCCGAAGGAGATGTCGTGTTACCCGGGGTAGACGTCATAGAAATAACACCAGGAGGCGTTGTGTTTAGCCTGCATGATAGTTATTTTCGAGTTGATATATTGCAGGACTGGTCATTTGAATAGCGCTTTTTATGAATTGAAATACACACTTTCTTTTTCGGGAAAATAGACTAATCTTAATAAAGATCTTATTTAATATAAGAAGCCCTGTAATATTATAAATTAAATTAGGGATAATCAGATTAAGCATGGTTTGCACCTGGCTTGATCAGCGACTCCTTAACTAGCTGGAAAGGTGTATGGCAAAAATACTCATTGTTGATGATTCGCAAACTCAGGTTAAATCACTGACTAAGATTCTCACTAAGCATGGTCACCAGATTCTAACGGCAGAAGATGGTGATTCTGCTGTAAAAATAGCACGTGATGAGCTTCCAGATTTAATTTTAATGGATGTGGTGATGCCAGGTCTGAATGGTTTTCAGGCGACCCGGCACATCACCAAAACGGAAGGTACACAACATATACCGGTCATCATTCTGAGCAGTAAAGATCAGGAAACAGATAAGGTATGGGCAGAGCGCCAGGGTGCAAGTGGTTACATCATTAAACCGGCTAAAGAAAACGAGCTAGTTTCTGCGATAAGTAAATTCTTATAATTTCACAGTTCCACCTCCAGAGTATACCTGATTGTAATCAGTACTTACGGTTTGTGACTGGGGTGCAACCATAAAAGTTTGATACAATACGCTTATAATTTTTATAAGGTATAAAACCCAATGAACCGAACATTTTCTGTCGCCCCCATGCTCGACTGGACAGATAAACACGAACGTTTTTTTCTGCGTCTGATCACTCAGCGTGCACTTTTATATACCGAAATGATAACCACCGGTGCGCTCATTCATGGGGATCGATCCCGATATTTAGATTTTAACGATGATGAGCATCCGGTAGCGATACAATTGGGTGGCAGTGACCCGGTGGATTTAGCCAGTTGTGCAAAAATGGCCGAAGATTACGGTTATGATGAAATAAATTTGAATGTAGGTTGTCCAAGTAACCGTGTGCAATCAGGTATGTTTGGCGCCTGTTTGATGGCGAAGCCGCCACTAGTGGCAGAGTGTGTGGCAGCAATGCAAAATTCGGTTAATATTCCGGTAACGGTAAAACATCGGATTGGCATAGATGAAAATGAAACCCTTGAAGAGTTATTTGAGTTTGTAGAAGTGGTAGCTGAAACCGGTTGTAAAACCTTTATTGTGCATGCCCGTAAAGCCTGGTTGAATGGCTTAAGTCCAAAACAAAATCGTGATATTCCGCCGCTGCGTTATGACGTGGTGCATAAGCTTAAACAGACAATGCCACAATTAGAAATTATTATTAATGGTGGAATATGTGATCTTGAAACATCAGCTGAGCAATTGAAGCATGTTGACGGAGTAATGATGGGGCGTGAGGCGTATCATAACCCTTATATATTATCCGAAGTAGACCAGCGTTTTTATCAATCTGACAAAACAGTATTAACGCGACTGGAAATTATTGAAGCGCTATATCCGTATATTGAAAAACAATTAAAAAAGGGCGCCCGCCTACACTCAATTAGCCGGCATATTTTAGGTTTGTTTAATGGCTTGCCCGGCGCAAAAAAATGGCGAAGATATATCAGTGAAAACGCGCCACCGTTGGGTGCAGATATAAATGTTATTAAAAATGCTTTGAAGTTAATTGGTTGATGTAGGTGATATAAAGATATCAGAATTTAATTAAATTAATCTTTCATGAGTGCTGTGATCCTGTGGCAAAATGATAAATGAATCGTAAAATAGTGCACATCGACATGGATGCCTTTTTTGCTGCCGTTGAGCAGCGAGATAATCCGCAATTGAAAGGCTTGCCCGTTGTTGTGGGCGGCCAGCCGGACAGCCGTGGTGTGGTTGCAACCTGTAGTTATGAAGCACGAAAATTTGGTATTCATTCTGCAATGCCAACATCGCGTGCATATCAACTTTGTCCGCAAGCTGTTTTTGTTCCCCCAAGATTCTCAGCTTATAAAGAAGCCTCTGCTGAAATTCATAATATATTTAAAAAATATACAGAGACCATTGAGCCGCTATCGCTGGATGAGGCGTACCTGGATGTTAGTGATTGTGATAAGTGCAATGGTTCTGCAACATTAATTGCCCAGCAAATCAGACGAGATATATTTGCGAAAATTCAGCTCACTGCATCGGCCGGAATTTCATACAACAAATTTTTAGCAAAACTTGCCTCCGATCAAAATAAACCCAATGGTCAGTTTGTAATAAAGCCCGGTGAAGCTGACGGATTTTTAAGGTCATTACCCATTGGGCGATTTTATGGTGTCGGAAAAGTGACCGAGGCTAAAATGCACGCGTCGGGTATTAAAACCGGGGGAGACTTAAAAAATAAAGATATCCGCAGCCTACAGAAAATATTCGGAAATTCCGCAGAGTATTATTATGAAATTTCCCGGGGTATAGATAACCGTATGGTTAGTCAGGATAGAATACGAAAATCATTAGGTGCAGAAACAACTTTTCAGCAGGATATTTCAGATGTAAATGAGATGCTAAAGCAATTAATGGCGCTATTAGATGAAGTGTTAATAAATTTATCTAAAAAAGAATTAATAGCGTATACAATTACGGTTAAGGTTAAGTTTGCGAGTTTTAAGCAGGTAACCAGAAGTTATACCAGTGACACGGTTGTGTCGGAACATGCACTGGCAAAGGAGTTAGTTCCCGTCTTGCTGGCAAGAACCAGTGTTAATAAAAACAGTGTACGATTGCTGGGAGTGTCTTTCTCCAATTTGCTTAACGCTGATCAGTACAGTGATAGCGGACAGTTAAAACTATTTTGAGTGTGGCGTCATCTTATTGACGTGTAAAACGTGGTTTAAATAAATGTTAAACGAGGAGTCATTATGTTTGAAAATCTATCAGCAGATAGTTTGCAAAAATTAATAGAAACCTATGTTGTTCCCTGGGGAATTAGTGGGGCGCAGGCGATTATTGTATTTGTTATAGGTAAGTGGCTGGTATCCAAATTGAGTCTGCTGGTTGGAAAGGCTTTGCAACGCTCGAAAATGGATGCAATGCTGGTAACTTTTGTGCAGTCATTATTAAGCTGGGTATTGTTGCTAGTTGTTATTATTGCATCTCTCAGTCAGTTGGGTATAGACACTACATCACTAATTGCGTTGTTAGGTGCTGCCGGTTTGGCAGTAGGTTTTGCGCTGAAAGATTCTTTGAGTAATTTTGCAGCGGGCGTTATGTTGCTGGTATTCAGGCCGTTTCAAATTGGTGATTTTGTGAGTGTTGCTGGAGTCAGTGGTAGCGTCGAAAAGATTCATGTATTTACCACAACGATTCTTACACCGGATAATAAAGAAAATATTGTTCCAAATTCTGCGGTTTATGGTGGTGTAATTACTAATTTTTCGGCAAGAGAAACGCGTCGTGTAGATATGACATTTGGTATTGGTTATGACGATGATATTAAAAAAGCCAAAGAGATATTAACCCGCCTGGTTGTTGCGCATGATAAAACCAGATCAGAGCCCGAACCTTTAGTTGTGGTGAGTGAACTGGCGGACAGTAGTGTAAATTTTACGGTTCGTGCCTGGAGTAAAACCGAAGATTACTGGTCGGTCTATTTTGATTTACAGGAGCAGGTAAAACTTGCTTTTGATGAGGCTGGGATCAGTATTCCTTATCCACAAATGGATATTCATACGGATAAGTAGTTGAAGTGTTTTTAAATTATCAAAATTTTATAGAGGATTAAAATGTTAAAAATTAAATTATTTCCATTAACTTTGCTTAGCGGTGCAATAATCGCCTCAACGGCTAATGCCGGTGACTGGAACGGGGAGGGCGGATTAGGTTTTACATCGACCTCGGGCAATACAGATTCAAGTACATTAAGTGCCAGATTAAGTCTGGGCAAAGAGCATGGAAAGTGGGTGCACAATACAAGGCTTGATTTATTGAAGTCTTCAAGTAGTGGTGTGGACAGTGCAGACAGAATCGTGTTTATTCAAAAGTCGCAATACAATTTTGCGGAAAAAACCTTTACGTTTGGCCGGTTGCGTCATGAGGAAGATAAGTTCAGTGGCTTTAATCATCAGACGATTGTTTCGATTGGTGTTGGTCATGTTTTTATTAACAGTGTAAAACATAATCTTGAGGCATCAGGTGGTGCGGGTTATAAAGATCTTGAAACTAATCTGGGGGATGATAATCAAGAGGCTGTGTTTGATGGTGAGCTTAAATACACCTATACAATTAGTGAGACTTCTGAGTTTAATCAGAACTTTCTGGTTGAATCCGGAAGCTCAAACACCTATGGCAAATCGGAAACTTTTTTAAAACTGGTTATAGTGGGAAATCTAGGGGCAAAATTTGGTTATGAAGTAACGCATAATACGGATGTTCCTGCGGGTACGGAAAAAACCGATACCATCACTACTATTACGCTAGTGTATTCTTTTTAGAGAAAGTTAATAGTTGCAGTGCCGGAACCTGTTGTATTTAATGTTCCGGCACTGTTATTGAAAAAAGTTATAAAAAGTTAATCCACCAGCTAACATTAAAGTTTACATCTGGCGATGCGCCGTTTTTAATATCTTCTGCTACGGCGAAATCCAGTTTGTGTTTATTGTTTATGATGTAACTGCCGCCAAAGGTGATTTGTATTACGGGTCCTAAAAATTCCAGATTGGAATCGTAAAAAGCCGAGTGCATATCCAGTTGAGTTTTTAACTCGATGCTGTCCCAGGGTTGAAATTTAATACCCGCATTTCCAAAAGCGGCAAAATTATTTTGACTGCTTTTAAAAAGATCACTGTCACCCATGTAAAGCAAACCTCCCTGTCCGTATAACCATCGGGTGCTGTTGAGGCGATAGTTTATGGCGGCCCAGCCTGCAATGTCGGCTGCACCACTGCCAGTGAGTTTGTCTGCATCCCCGGTGGGTAGTTTCAAGCTGAGCCAGTAACTAACCGCGCTTTGTTCTGATTGTTGTGCCTGCCAGGCCATCTGGATAGAAATATCCCCCAGTGCACTTTGCTGGTTATTTATGTCGACCAGGGTCTCAGTGTCGTGGCTTAAATTAATATGAATTTGATCCCGTGGAAAATCCGGGCGTATATCCTCGGGTAAACCTAGCGCCTGATGATATGAGTCTATTGCGGAATCAAGAATGCCGGCGCTGTGTACAATATACGGCAGCTGTATCCTAAGCATCCAGTTTTCCTTAAAGCTGTAATCGTATAAAAAATTTATGTTCCAGGTTTCAATATCTATAAAAAGATCCTCATTGGCATTGGCCTGTAGATTTATTGTGTTACTGATATTTAAAGAGCTGATCCAGCGAGACTGTTTGTTCTCTAAAAGTTTTGCAGAGCTGGCTAATGGCAAACCATAAATTAGCGAAAACGGGCTTTCATCACGGCTTAAAAAAGGCGACGGCTGATCGGCAAAGCAGTGGAAAGTAAATAGAGATAAAAAAACTATGGCGGATAGTTTCAAGGGGCGAGTAAAAATTTTAAATAATATAAGTACGGGCATATTCATGTTTGGCATGTTACATGATGTGAAAGTATAGCTGCGTTTTGCAGGTAAAAAAAAACCCACCGATTTCACAATCGGCAGGTTCTTAATTAGCAATGCTAAGCAGGTCTATTAAAGGCCTTCGTAGTATGCCGCAAGGTTATCCATATCTGCATCAGATAATGGCTTAGACATTGCGTTCATAGTAGGGTCTTTACGAGCACCTGATTTGAATGCTTTAAGCTGCTTAACAACATAAGCGGCTTTCTGGCCTTTCAGATTTGGGTATGTAGGTACCTTGCTGATACCGTCGCCACCGTGACATGCGCCACAGCTAGCTGCTTTCGCTTTGCCTTTAGCCGCATCGCCAGCAGCCATAGCTGAAGAAGCTGATACAGCCAGTACAGAAGCAGCAATAAGTGTTAATACTTGCTTTTTCATTGTTTATCTCCTGGTCGTGATTTTTACACGATTATTAAATTGCAGCGGAATTTTCGCAGAGCAGAGCCCCAAAGTAAATCAAGATTTTCTTATATTGCACATGGTAGAGTTTATGTATGCCAGAAAAGCTTGTTAAAACAATAGTATAGCAGATTATAACGGTTTATTATTTGCTATTTTCAATGGGCAGTAATCACTCAAAATCTTCCAATAATAGGCGCTAAATATGAAGTTTTAGCGATATTGGAGCATAACTAATTTTACCAATTTGATGAATTTTGGCTGAATAGCGCGGATTGAGCTGAAAATCATGTCAGTATCGGGTAAAGTGTGCGGCTTATTGAAATATAGCTTTTATTATTTGATTGACAGGATTGATGAGGAAACCCACATGGCCGATTTTAAAATTGCACCTTCTATTCTTTCTGCTGACTTCGCACGCTTAGGCGAAGAAGTTGACAATGTACTTAAATCTGGCGCAGATATCGTGCACTTTGATGTAATGGATAATCATTATGTGCCAAATTTGACCATTGGTCCGCTGGTTTGTGATGCACTACGTAAGCACGGTGTTAAGGCGGAAATTGATGTGCATTTAATGGTGAAGCCGGTTGATCGTATTATCCCGGATTTTGCTGAAGCCGGTGCCAGCTACATTACTTTTCACCCGGAAGGTTCTGAGCACATTGACCGTACATTGCAAATGATTCGTGAACTGGGCTGTAAATCTGGTCTGGTTTTCAATCCGGCAACGTCACTGGATTGCCTTAAATATGTGATGGATAAAGTAGACATGATTTTACTGATGTCGGTTAACCCCGGTTTTGGTGGTCAGTCATTTATCCCTGCAACTTTAGACAAGCTGCGTGAAGCGCGTAAGCTGATTGATGATTCTGGATATGACATTCGTCTGGAAGTTGATGGTGGCGTTAAAGTCGATAATATTCGTGAAATTGCCGCTGCCGGTGCAGATACCTTTGTAGCAGGGTCTGCCATCTTTGGTGCAAAGAGCGATGCAGATGCTAACGTGTACGACACGGTTGTTGGCAAAATGCGTGACGAGTTAGCCAAGGCCTAACTTAGAGGAAAAGCGGCGAGGCCATTGGCCTCGCCGTACCCCATGAGATTGAAGGTATGATTAAAAAACCAGAAATGGTGCTGATTGATGTGGATGGCACATTAGTCGACAGTGTTCCCGATTTAGCCTATTGCGTTGATGAAATGCTTAAGGCGCTAGATATGCCTGTGCGCGGTGAAGAGCGAGTGCGTCACTGGGTAGGCAACGGCGTTGAGCGTTTAGTGCGTCGTGGTTTAATTAATGCCCTAGACGGTGAGCCTGATGAAGCCTTGTTTGAAAAAGCCATGCCCATTTTTAATGAGCTGTATGCGGTGAACACGTCTGTACGCAGCTGTCTGTATCCCGGCGTAAAAGAGGCTTTGGAATTTTTAAAAAGCACCGGTGTGAAAATTGGTTGCGTTACGAATAAAGCGGCGCAATTTACATTGCCAATTATTAAAGATCTAGGAATTGCAGATTATTTTGAAATTGTTGTCTGCGGTGATACATTGGCAAAGAAAAAGCCGGATCCGTTACCGTTGTTACATTCTGCTGAGCAGCTGGGTGTTAAACCGCAAGAGTCTTTAATGTTGGGGGATTCCATGTCAGATGTGAAAGCAGCTCGTGCTGCAGGCTTTGACATAATCTGCATGTCCTATGGTTATAATCACGGTGAAGATGTACGTGACTCCAACCCGGATGCGGTGGTGGATTCAATGGAAGAAATTAAGAATATAATTGACTGGAGTTAAATCTCCAGAGGTTAAATTTTCCCGGCCCCTCTTTTGCTAAGAGGGGAGAAAAGCCTCCCCCCCTAAAAATAAGAGGGGAAAAAGGGGGATTGAGGGGGATTTAAAAATCTTTCAGTCCCTTACATATTTTAGAGTAGGAATATTTTAAGGGCAGAGAAAAAATATGAAAATTTTCAGACCAACAGATTTACATTTATCTACCAGCTGGCGATGGTAAGTCTCGCCTGCACTAAATAAAAAACTATCTGGTAATAAACTGTCTGGAAAAACAACATGACACCCGAAGACTTCGAAAAATTTAAAGCTCAAAATTACACTCATATTCCGCTAGTGCGCGAGGTGCTGGCTGATCTGGATACACCTCTAAGTGCTTACCTTAAATTGGCGAATGCTCCCTACTCGTATTTATTCGAGTCTGTTCACGGAGGTGAAAAGTGGGGGCGTTACTCAATTATTGGTCTGCCCTGTGCGACCCGCATCAAAATATTCGGCAAAAAAATAATTATCGAACACGATTATGAAAATTCTGAAACACTTGAAGTGGACGATCCTTTAGCCTGGATTGAAAACTTTCAACAATCATTTAATGTTGCAGAAATTGATGGGCTACCAAAGTTTACCGGCGGCCTTGTGGGTTATTTCGGTTATGAAACGATTCGCTATATCGAGCCGAAATTAGCCGGTGTAGAAAAAATGGATGCATTGCAAACTCCAGACATTTTATTAATGTTATCCGAAGAAGTTGTGGTGTTTGATAATTTAAGTGGCAAGTTATATTTTATTGTTCTGGTTGATCCGGCACACGATGATGCCTATGAAACTGGCCAGAAAAGATTGCAGACTTTAGAAAAGCGACTACACCAAACCACTCCAACCTATCGGCCGTCGGCAAAAAGCGTAAAAGTCAACGAAGAAGATTTTGTCTCCGGGTTTACTGAAGGTGGTTATAAAAAAGCCGTCGCCAAAGCCAAACAATATATAGTTGATGGTGATGTTATGCAGGTGGTGTTGTCGCAACGCATGAGTATTCCCTTTAGTGCTGAACCACTTGATTTATATCGCTCACTGCGCAGTTTAAATCCGTCACCCTATATGTATTTTTTAAATTTAGATGATCATCATGTGGTGGGGTCGTCACCAGAAATATTAGTGCGCCTGGAAGATGATGAAGTCACGGTCAGGCCCATTGCTGGAACTCGTCCAAGGGGTGAAAGTGAAGCAGAAGATATTGCACTGGAGGCAGATTTGCTAGCCGATCCAAAAGAGCTGGCTGAGCATTTAATGCTAATTGATTTAGGGCGCAACGATGCGGGCAGAGTGAGTGAAATCGGTAGCGTAAAACTCACTGATAAAATGATCGTTGAGCGTTATTCACATGTGATGCATATTGTTTCAAATGTCACCGGAAAATTAAAAGACAAACTGACTGCAATGGATGTACTACGTGCTACTTTTCCGGCGGGCACTGTTAGCGGCGCACCAAAAATACGCGCCATGGAAATTATTGATGAACTTGAGCCTGTAAAGCGCGGCGTTTATTCTGGGGCAGTGGGTTATCTTTCGTGGAATGGAAATATGGATACGGCGATTGCTATACGAACTGCAGTCATCAAAAATAAAAAACTCTATATTCAGGCCGGTGCCGGTATTGTTTACGATTCGATTCCACAAAATGAATGGGATGAAACGATGAATAAGGGGCGTGCCGTTTTTCGTGCGGTAGCGATGGCCGAAGCCGGGCTTGATGGTTCACACAGGTAATCGATATGATGTTAATGATAGATAATTACGATTCGTTTACCTATAACCTGGTGCAGTATTTGGGTGAGTTGGGTGCGGATGTTCAAGTGCATAGAAATGATCAGATCAGTGTGCAGGAAATCGAAAAATTAAATCCGCAACGCATTATGATTTCACCGGGGCCCTGTACCCCGAATGAAGCCGGTGTATCGATGCAGATTATTGAAGCGTTTGCGGGAAAGTTACCCATCCTCGGTGTGTGTCTGGGGCATCAAAGTATCGGCCAGGTTTTCGGTGGAAAAATTATTCATGCAAAAGAAATCATGCACGGTAAAACATCCCTGATTCATCATAATAATAGCGGTGTTTTTAGCGGGCTTAAAAACCCATATATTGCGACCCGTTATCATTCGCTTGTGATCGAAAAAGAAAGTTTGCCGGACTGTCTGGAAATTACCGCATGGACTGAAAATGCAGACGGCAGTATGGATGAAATAATGGGTGTGCGACATAAAGAATTTGATATAGAAGGGGTGCAGTTTCACCCCGAGTCTATATTGACTGAGCATGGGCATGATTTATTGAAAAATTTTTTAGAAAGTTAAATATGTTGCACCATGGAGTAATTAGAGGGTACGAGGGAAAATATTCCTGTAGCCGTTTATAATATTTTCTGTGGTGAAAAAAGGTATATGACTATGGATATGCAATCCGCAATAAAAGCAGTAACCGAAAAACACAATCTGAGCCGTGAAGATATGGCCCAGGTCATGACCTTAATTATGACGGGGCAGGCCACAGATTCTCAGATAGGTGGATTTTTAATTGGTCTGCGCATGAAGGGTGAAACAGTCGATGAAGTCAGCGGCGCGGCATCGGTTATGCGTGAGCTTTCGACGAAGGTTGTTGCGCCACAGGAGTACTTAGTAGATACCTGCGGAACCGGCGGCGATGCTTCGGGCAGTTTCAATATATCAACAGCATCGGTTTTTGTGAGTGCGGCAGCTGGTGCACATGTGGCTAAGCATGGTAACCGTTCGGTTTCCAGTAAATCTGGCAGTGCAGATGTGCTAGAAACCGCCGGTGTCAATTTAGATTTAACCGCCGAACAGGTGGCCGATTGCATAAAAAATGTCGGAGCCGGATTTCTATTTGCTGTAAAGCATCACGGTGCAATGAAGCACGCCATAGGCCCACGAAAAGAAATGGCGGTACGCACTATTTTTAATGTGCTCGGCCCGTTAACCAATCCTGCATCTGCCCCCAATCAGGTGATTGGTGTATTTAGTAAAGACTGGGTAGAGCCATTGGCGCAGGTTTTAAAACAGCTGGGCAGCAGGCATGTGATGGTTGTACATGCGGATGACGGTATGGATGAAATTAGTATTGGTAGTGCCACGACCATAGCAGAGTTAAATGAGGGTGAAATAACAAGCTATACGATTCAGCCAGAGGATTTTGCGATGCAGAGGGCCAGTCTGGATACCATAAAAGCAAAAGATTCAGCGCACAGCCTGCAGATAATTAAATCTGTGCTTAATAATGAAGCTGGCCCGGCAACAGATATTGTTTGCCTGAATGCGGGTGCTGCGATTTATGTTTCAGGCCTGACAGAGTCACTGGCTGATGGTATTGAAAAAGCTAAATCGGTTATCGCAAATGGAAAAGCCCGAGAGGTGTTTGAGAAGTTGATTGCGTACAGCAATAATTTTTAAATATAGCTGGCTTCCTGCTTCGTCCATCGTTAACTGAAACTAACGATGAAGGTGTGACAAACTTAAATAGTGATTGATATGAGTAAAACCCCGGATATATTAAAAAAAATTCTTGCTCGTAAGGTTGAAGAAATAATTCAAGCTACGTCCAATGAGTCACTGATTGACTTAAGCAAACGAGCAGAAGCCGCTTTACCTGTGCGTGGTTTTATTTCGTCAATAGAAAGTAAAATTGCGGCAAAGCAGGTGGCGGTCATTGCGGAAATAAAAAAAGCCTCACCCAGTAAGGGGGTGATGCGTGAAAATTTTGTACCTGCACAAATTGCAAAAAGTTATGAGAAGGGAGGTGCGGCCTGTTTATCCATTCTAACTGATCGTGACTATTTTCAGGGTGCACCGGAGTTTTTAATGCAGGCTCGTGAAGCTTGCAATCTTCCTGTAATACGCAAAGATTTTATTATTGATCCCTACCAGGTTTACGAGGCCCGGGCGATGAATGCTGACTGCATATTGTTGATTGTTTCAGCACTCGGGGATGCTATGTTAAATGAGTTGCTTGGTCTGGCGCATCATTTGCAGATGGATGTGTTAATGGAAGTGCATGACCGTGAAGAAATGCAGCGCGCAATTGAAAGTGGTGCGAAATTAATTGGGGTTAATAATCGAAATTTACGTACGTTTGATGTGAGTCTGCAAAACACATTAGATATGCTCGATATGCTACCGGGTGATCGAATACTGGTCACCGAGAGCGGTATACATGCGCAGCAGGATGTTAAGTTAATGCGCGAAAATAATGTAAATTGTTTTCTGGTGGGTGAGGCGTTTATGCGAGCAGATGAGCCAGGTGAAAAACTGGCTGAGTTGTTTGCTTAATACACAAAAGCTAGGCCAAAGGGTTTAACGCGAGTAAATGCAAAAACTGCAAATAAACGCGAAAAAGTTAACAGAAGGCTAATTTATGTTGGTAATTCAAGTAGATTAATCTTCGTCCAGTGTATTTAATGCTTTTTGTTTAGCGATGTGTTCTTTGTCATGAACAATAATAGTTTTTCCGTGTGCTGAAATTAGCCTGTCCTCTTCCAGCTCTTTTAAAACGCGCCCAGCCATTTCACGGGAGCAGCCAACAATTTTTGCAATATCCTGACGGGTAATTTTAATTTGCATGCCGTCGGGATGGGTCATGGCATCAGGTTGCTCGCTCAGTTCTAATAAAGTGCGTGCAATGCGCCCCGAAACATCGAGGAAAATCAAATCGCGAACTTTCTGACTGGTGCGAATTAAACGGTCAAATATCTGACCAGATAATAAAAACAGAATTTCCGGATCTTCTTTCACCAGTTTTCTGAACTGGCCGTATGAAATTTCGGCAATTTCGCAGGGAGATTTTGCGAGGATTTTTGCGCTGCGGTCTAAATTCTCTTTAAACAGCCCAGCTTCACCAAAAAAATCACCGGCATTTAAATACGCCAGGATAATTTCTGCGCCATCATCGTTTTCTGCGAGTACGCTAACTGAGCCCTTAATGATATAGTAGAGGCTGTGGGGTTTATCGCCTTCGTGGATAATGTTCTTTTTTGCCGGGTAAGTTTTACGATGGCAATGGTTCAGGAGTAAATCCAGCGAAGGGTTTGAGTTGTCGACTTTAGGTAGCAGGCTCATAGTTTCCGTTTCATTTTAAATGGAGCTGTTGAATTATAGACGATTTTAACAGCAGCCCGTATATAATTTCTGTTTATTAGCTCAAAATATAAATGATTGGGCGTTTTTTTTAGGTGAAAAGTATGAAAGCCCGTGTTAAATGGTTAGATAATATGTCTTTTGTGGGTGAAACTGGCAGCGGTCACTCGGTTGTTATGGATGGTGCACCGGAATCCGGGGGCAGAAATCTAGCTGCAAGGCCTATGGAAATGGTATTAATCGGCATGGGTGGCTGTACCGCATTTGATGTGGTGATGATTTTGCAGAAAGCGCGCCAGCCAATACATGATTGTATTGTGGAGTTAACTGCGGAGCGCTCGGAAGAGGTCCCGAAGATTTTTACAAAAATACATGCTCATTATATAGTCAAAGGTAAGGGGCTGAGTGAAAAGCAGGTCGAAAAGGCGGTTAATTTAACAGCTGAAAAATATTGCTCCGTATCTATCATGCTGGCAGCGACAGCTCAGGTGACCCACGATTTTGAAATTATTGATGAATAAATTTGTTGAATTTGTTCGCAATGAGTACAAAAGATAATAATCCAGTTTAATTGTTAATAAGTATAAATAAATGTCAGAAAATGTATCAGTAAAGAATTCAGCCAGTGATGAATTTGACAGGTTGCAGGCCCAGTACTATCACGCCTGGTTTCGGTTTCATCCAGTGGAGGCAGTGCGTGCTGGAGTGAGTGGGTATGAGGAAGCTTTAACGCCATTTCGTGATGAAGATATTGGTGCGCTTATTTCATTAAATCAGAAAATTATATTTTCACTCGATGAGATTACAGTGAGTGAGCTAAGCCACAATCAGAAACTGGATTTCAGTATTTTATATAATGCCGCCAGTATAGAATTGCATGAGTTGATAGAGCGTGACTGGCGATTTTTAATGCCGCAAAAATATTTGCCACTGGAAGCAATTCATCAGCTGATTAATCGTCCGGTAGAAAATTTACATCAGGCTTTAAAACATCGTTTACAAAGTGTGCCTGAGTATTTGCGTTCGGCAAAAAATTATTTGTTGCAACAGCCAGAAAAAATTCCCACTAACTGGGTTACAGATGCCATTTCAGGAGCACAGACCGGAGCGGTTTATTTTCGTGAGCTGGTAAGCAATCCAGTAGTAGTTCATAAATTTAAAAACCCACAGCGCCTGCAGCCAGTTTTTAATGATGCTGCACATGCCTTGGAAGATTTTGAAAAATTTTTGCGCAATGATATTTTACCCTTTGCAAAGGGGGAGTTTGCCTGTGGTGAAACACATTTTAATACCTTGTTGAATAATGCTCATTGTTTAGATATGGATGCAGATCAGCTGTATCAATTTGGAGAAAATTTATTTAATAAAACGCGCCAGGAATTAGAGGACTTATGTAAAACATTGCCGGGTTCAGATGATATTGAAGAGCAGCTGGCAATCATCCGCCATCAACATCCGCAGGCTGAAGGTGATCATCTAATGAATGCATATCGAAGTCGCATGAAAGCGGCTTACGATTTTGTGCTTGAACAGGGGCTGGTTAGCATGCCGGAAGTCCAGTCATTAAAGGTGGTTGAAACACCGGTTTTTCAGCGTCATGAAATTCCCTTTGCTGCTTATGATGAGCCCTCTTGTAAAGACCCTGAGCAGAAAGGTTATTACTATGTTACACCGGTTAAATCCGAAGGGCATTTGCTGGAGCATAACTGGACGTCAATTGATTTAACCTGTGTTCATGAGGCTTTTCCTGGGCACCATTTACAATTTGTTACAGCCAATAAAAACCCCAATAATAAATTGCCTCGCCTGTTAAATTCATCCGCAACATTTTATGAAGGCTGGGCGCTTTACTGCGAAGAGCTGATGCAGGAACAAGGCTTTTTAAATAGATCGGAGCATCAATTTATTATGTTGCGTGACCGTTTATGGCGTGCATTGCGAGTAATGCTGGATGTCGAGTTACACACCCGGAATTTAAGCACAGATGAAGCTGCCCAGCGTATGTGCGATGCGTTGGGGTTTTCAATTGATCAGGCTAAAGCCGATTTAAGCTGGTACACTCAGTGGCCTACGGTGCCGATGGGGTATGCGACCGGCTGGGCGTTAATCAAGGCGCTGCGAGAAGAAGAGTCGAAGAAAGAAGGCTTTAGCCTGAAGAACTTTCATGATCGTTTATTGTCTGTAGGTTCGTGTGCATTGCCGTTGGTGATTAAGTTCGAGTTTGGTGAACAGGCCTGGATTAAGGCTAAAAATAAAGTATTTGGTTTAAAAGAAAGTTAATTATTATGTTAAAAAAAATACAGACATTTTTCGAAAAAAATTTCATTATGGACAGCTCTCCAGCGGTTCCCGTTGAGCAACAGTTAAACCTGGCTGCGGCAGCACTGATGATAGAAATGATTTTACAGGATGAGCAGATAGATGATTCTGAAGTCGCGGTGGTAAAAAGCACACTGACAAAACAATTTAATTTATCCGAAGCAGAAGCGCAAAACCTGTACGAACTGGCTGAAGCAGAGAAACATCAGTCAACAGACTATCATCAGTTCACTAGCTTAATTGCTGCGCATTATACGCAGCCGCAAAAAATTCAGTTAATTGAATCGCTCTGGCGGGTTGCCTTTGCCGATAATGTGCTGGATAAATATGAAGAGCATATGGTGCGTAAAATTAGTGACCTCATTCATGTGTCACATAAAGATTTTATTCAGGCCAGACACCGGGTGGAGAGAGAATAATCAGGAGTAGATCACTCGGCAATTTAAGCACAGATAGCGATTCGGGTTAATTGCGCTTGTCTTTGAAATGTTTTTATTAAGGGCATAAAAAAAGCCTCTCACTAAATAAATCAGGGGAGGCTTAATCTCACACTGGGGAGTGAAGCAGTCTTTATACTAACGAAGAATTGACTGCTTGGTATCACGGTTCGCGTTCCAGGCTTCATGCACCTGATCAATCGCATTTTTAATGTGAGTTTCAGTTATCTGAATAGTATCGCCGTAGTCATTCACAATCATGCCGCCTTTGAAGCCGGTTTGTGTGATGGCATAAGCATACTTGCCGCAATCGGCATTTTTAGTTGAGTTAGACATGGTTTTTCCTTAAAAGTAATAAATTCTGCATTTCTAACGGCCCTGTTTTTATTGTTTTTTTAAGCGGGCGGTTACAGATATAGAATTAATTGAGGCAGGTATCAATTTGGTCTGCCTCAATCAGGGCGCGATTATATAGTATTTTGATACCGCAATTAAACCCCTAAGTAGGGTTATTTGTGAATTAATTTTACTTATTTTTAAAAACTGTGACTAGGTCGAGTTGATGGTTTGCTAAGTGATTGATTTTATGAATATAATATCTTTTTATGAAAGCTGGGTAAAATGCGTTAAATGAAAGGAAAATTTAAAATTCAGTCCCGAAAAGTTCATTTTAACGGTTTTGATGGGGGACTACTTGCTGCAAGCCTGGACTTCCCCCAGGAAATACCCCCTGAACAATATATCGTCATCAGCCACTGTTTTACCTGCACGAAGCAAACTCTCACCACTGCGCGTCTTGGTCGGGGCCTGGCTCAGGCGGGCTATGGGGTACTGAGATTTGACTTTACTGGCCTGGGTGACAGTGAGGGGGTATTTGCTGATACACATTTTCGCAGCATGATAAAAGATATTGAGTGCGCCGCAGACTGGTTAGCGGCGCATTATCAGCCCGTTAAGGTGCTTATCGGACACAGTATGGGGGGCACAGCCAGTCTGGCTGCAGCCTGTGAGGGAGGGGGTTCTCTTGCCCAGGTAGAAAAAATTATCACCCTCGCATCCCCAGCGATTCCTGAGCATGTGCTGCATCATTTTGGATCCGCGATGGATAAGTTACAGAGGGGAGAAACGGCTGAAATTAAGGTTGCTGGTCAGGCATATGCGGTTAAGCCAGAATTAATTGAAGATGTGAATTCCTATGACATGGCGGCAAAGATGCGCGACTGTAATATTCCTGTGATGGCGGTTCGGGCAGGTGACGATGAGTTGATCGGCCCCCGGCATGCGCAGCAGATATTGGAGTATGGTGGTGCGGCAAGCCAACTTTATCAAATAGATGGAGCAGATCACCTGTTCAGCAACCGAAATCATGCGCAGCAACTGTTGGCAGAAATATTAAACTGGATAAAAAACACGAGAGAATAAATCATATGTTAAATGTAAAAACTTTTTTTGACCCACAAACATCAACACTAACTCATCTGGTTTACGACTCAGAGAGTTTAGATGCGGTAGTTTTTGACCCGGTTCTGGATTTGGATGAGGTTAACTGGAATACCAGTAATGACAGCCTGAATGTGCTCGATGATTTTATTCGCACGCATCACCTGAAACTCCATTATGTATTAGATACTCATATTCATGCGGATCATTTAAGTGGCATGCAGTATCTAAAACAGAAATATAAGGTGCCTCTGGTTATAAATGCGGCGATTACTGTGGTGCAGGAAACGTTCAAAGATATTTTCAATCTGGGTCAGAGTTTCGATATAAGTGGCCACGATTTTGATGTGCTGGTTAAAGATGGTGACCAATTACAGGCCGGTTCAATATTGATAGATGTGTTGCACACGCCAGGTCATACTCCGGCGTGCACCAGCTATAAAATTGCCGATAACGTATTTACCGGCGACGCACTCTTTAATTCAGATATTGGCACAGGGCGTTGTGACTTTCCAAAAGGCAGTGCTCGAGATTTATATCATTCTATAACCCAGAAACTTTATACTTTGGCGGATGAAACTAAAGTATACCCCGCCCATGATTATCCGCAGGGAAGGGATCTTCAAACTTTTACGACAATAGGCGAGAGTAAAAAATCGAATGTTGATTTGCCAGAAAATCGTAGTGAATCTGAATATGTTGAATTCATGGAAAAGCGAGATGCGAGTCTGTCATTACCAAAACTCATTTATCCGAGCGTGCAAATTAATCTAAGCGCGGGACAGTTACCGCAGAAAGAGTCTAATGGTGCGCACTATTTAAAAATTCCGATTTCCGCAGATTGATTTTTAAAAGCGGGAAATTAATTGTGATAGGCTCGAGCTTTTGCTTACGCCTAAAAAAAGATATCAGGTGCGTTTATTTTTATCGTTACTTAATTTTTTTAAAAGTGTTAGTAAGCTTTGCGCTCACTGTTAGCCAGCCACTCATCAAAACTTTTATTCGACTGGACATGCTCCTTATGTTCAATAATAATACTACGCTGTCCATAAGGTTTAGCTAGCTCATCAACAATAAACTGATCATCAAATCCGGCACTGGCTGCGTCCGCCGCCGTTGCGGCATACACCAGTTTCGGAATGCGCGCCCAGTAAATGGCTGACATACACATGGGGCAGGGTTCACAGCTGGAATAAATGGTGCAATCGCTAAGTTGATAATCGTTAATGTTTTTGCAGGCATCGCGAATTGCCATAATTTCAGCATGTGCAGAAGGGTCACAGCTATCTGTAACCTGATTATGTCCAGTGCCAATAATGCTACCGTCTTTCACAATCACCGCGCCAAAAGGGCCGCCATTTTTTTTTGCAGAATTAATGGCAAGATTGATGGCCTGTTGTAAAAAGTCCATTGGTATTAATGCTGTGTGCTTGAGCCGTTAGCGCTTGTGCTGGATGCAAATAAATTTTCCACATCAACGCTATCGTAATTATATTGCGCATTGCAAAATTCACAATCCACATGAATTTTTCCCTGTTCAGAAATAATCTCCCGCGCTTCATTTACGCCTAAAGATAGAATTATTTTATCGATGCGATCACTCGAGCAATTGCAACGAAAGCTAAGAGGTGTGGGCTCAAATAAGCGAATATCATCCTCGTGAAATAAACGATGTAGAATTTCTTTAGTGGATAAACTTAATAGCTCTTCATGGCTAATGGTGTTGCCCAGAGTTTCTGCGTGCTGCCAGTCATTATGGTTTTCACCGAGATTACTTTGTTTGTCTTTTTCCGATTCAGGTAATTCCTGTAACAGAAAACCGGTACAGGTGTTTTCGCTGGCAGCCAGCCACAAACGAGTATTTAACTGTTCTGACTGTTTGAAATAATTTTCAATCGCATCCTGAATGTGTTCACCCTCTAAGGCAATAATACCCTGATAAGGTTCACCGCTGGGTGGCTCGATGGTGATTACCATTTGGCCGCTACCAAATATTTTTTGCAAGTCATGCTCCGGGACTTCTTCGCGCCAGCGTGCAAGCCCACGTAAAGTGCCTTTAGATGTGGCCTGTACGACCAGTAAATGTAAAGGCCCATCACCGCGGATTTGTAATATTAACGAACCTTCGTATTTAATTGTGGCGGACAATAAGGCGCAGGCTGCAAATGCTTCGCCCAAAATGCGCTGTACATTTTGTGGGTAATTATAGCGTTCGAGTACGGCTTTCCAGCTGGCAGATAAATGTACCAGTTCACCACGTACACGGGTGTTTTCTATGATGAATCGGTGGAGCTGGTCGTTGTCTGGCATGGCGTTTGTGTGTCTGCTTAAAGATTTACCGCAATAAACGCTAATGGACGCAAATAAAAGCAAAATCTTTTTGTTATGTTGCGCGCCGTAGGCGCACAAACAAAACATTTGCGTTATTACTGTTCATTTGCGGTAATCTTTTGTTTCTATCTTTTAACTATCAAGTTTCTGTTTAAGTATTTTATTAACCTGTGCCGGGTTGGCTTTGCCCTGTGAGGCTTTCATAACTTGCCCAACAAAGTAACCGAACAGTTTATCTTTACCCGCACGATATTGCTCGGTCTGGTTCGGGCTATTGGCAATCACTTCATCAATCATCGCTTCAATCGCGGAGTCGTCGGTAATCTGTTTTAAACCTTTTTTCTCAATCACGGTATCCGCATCGCCATCGCCATCCCACATGCCATTAAATACATCCTTGGCAATTTTTCCGGAGATGGTATTGTCTTCGATGCGTTTTAACATGCCGGCTAAAAGTGTTGCGGAAACAGGGCATTCAGCAATGCTGAGATCTTCTTTATTTAAACGCGCGGAGACATCGCCGATCATCCAGTTGGCGGCTAATTTTGCGTCAACTGATTCGCCAATAACGGTTTCAAAAAAATCGGCCAGTTCACGGGAAGCGGTTAAAATACCCGCATCATATTCACTTAAACCTAATTCGCTAACAAAGCGTGCAGCTTTTTCTGCGGGTAGTTCAGGTAAGGTTTTTCTCACTGCCTCAAGATAAGCGTCATCCAGTACTACTGGTAATAAATCCGGGTCGGGGAAGTAGCGGTAATCGTTGGCTTCTTCTTTAGAACGCATGGAACGGGTTTCATGTTTGTCCGCATCATACAGGCGGGTTTCCTGCACCACCTCACCACCGTCTTCAATCACATCAATCTGGCGTTCCACCTCTAAATTAATGGCACGTTCTACAAAGCGAAAGGAGTTAATATTTTTTAATTCGGCGCGGGTACCGTATTCTTTCTGACCTTTTGGGCGAACAGATACATTGGCGTCACAACGAAAGGAACCCTCCGCCATGTTGCCGTCACAAATTTCCAGATATTGCACCAGTGAATGTATTTTTCGCATGTAAGCAACGGCTTCTTTTGCGTTGCGCATATCCGGCTCGGAAACGATTTCTAATAGTGGTGTGCCTGCGCGGTTTAAATCAATGCCGGTCATGCCGTGATAATCTTCGTGCAAAGATTTACCCGCATCTTCTTCTAAATGTGCACGGGTAATACCGATGGTTTTTTTAGTGCCATCTTCCAGTTCAATATCGATGCGACCTTCGCCAACAATGGGTAGCTCCATTTGAGAAATTTGATATCCCTTGGGCAGGTCAGGATAAAAATAATTTTTGCGTGCGAACACAGAGTGTTTACAAACTTCAGAATTGGTGGCCAGGCCAAACTTACTCGCCATGCGAATTGCTTCCGCATTCACCACGGGCAAAACACCGGGTAAACCTAAATCTACTGCGCAGGCCTGGGTGTTTGGCTCAGCTCCAAACGCGGTAGATGCGGATGAAAATATTTTACTTTTGGTGCGCAGTTGCGCGTGTATTTCTAAACCGATTACGGTTTCCCATTCCATTTTAGAATGCCTCTTTAAAATTTCATGTCGAGCCTAACTATTTTTAAGCTGACAAAATAAATTAGTGTTGTTATTCCCGTATGCCTGTATCGAGAGTCCAGTGTCTTGTGTTCGATAAAGTTACTGGATTCCTGCCGTTGCAGGAATGACGTAATAGTGTGTTTTATTTAAATGCTTCAGGTATCGCTTTATGCCAGTCCGTTTTTAACTGGTATTGGTGTGCCACATTTAACAAACGGCCTTCATCAAAATGATTGGCAATAATTTGTAAACCCACCGGCATATTGTCGCTAAAACCGGCCGGTACACTCATGCCCGGCAAACCCGCAAGGTTAACCGCAATGGTATAAATGTCTGACAGGTACATGGAAATTGGATCGTCGGATTTCTCACCAATATTAAAAGCTGTTTCCGGTGATGATGGCCCCATAATCACATCAACTTTTTCAAAGGCTTTTACAAAGTCATCTGAAATCATGCGGCGTAATTGCTGGGCTTTTATATAGTAGGCATCGTAATAGCCTGCGGACAAGGCATAGGTGCCGACCAAAATTCGGCGTTTTACTTCTTCGCCAAAGCCTTCACCCCGGGAGCGGGTGTATAAATCTTCCAGGTCTTTCGGGTCGTCACAGCGGTGACCAAAACGTACGCCATCAAAGCGTGATAAATTGGAAGAGCATTCCGCCGGTGCGACGACATAATAAACCGGCACAGCTAAATGAGTATTCGGCAAACTGATATCAATAATTTCAGCGCCCATGTTTTTATATTCTTCAATGGCTTTTTTGACCACTTCGTCGGTGCCGCCACTTAAGCCTTCGCCGAAATATTCCTTTGGCAAACCAATTTTTAATCCATTTAAGGGTTTGTTTAAATCACAGGTGTAATCGGGCACCTCTTTTTCTAGCGAAGTGGAATCTTTCGGGTCAAAACCCGACATGGCATTTAATAACAATGCGCAATCCTCAGCGCTTTGCGCCATTGGACCCGCCTGATCTAAACTCGATGCGAAAGCGATCATACCGTAGCGTGACACTCGACCATAAGTCGGTTTTAATCCGGTGATACCACACAGTGATGCGGGTTGGCGAATTGAGCCACCGGTGTCTGTGCCGGTGGCTGCCGGTGTTAAACGGGCGGCCACCGAAGATGCAGATCCACCGGATGATCCACCGGGAACCGCATTGGTATTCCATGGGTTTTTGACCGCACCATAAAAACTGGTCTCATTGGATGACCCCATAGCGAACTCATCCATATTGGTTTTGCCCAGCATAATTACGCCGGCCTGCTGCATTTTTTCAACGACGGTTGCATCGTAGGGGGATGCAAAATTATCCAGCATTCTTGACCCGCAGGTGGTTTTGATATCCTTGGTGCAGAATATATCTTTATGCGCAATAGGAATACCGGTTAATGGCCCGGCATTTCCAGCTTTGCGTTTTTCATCGGCTTCGGCGGCGGCTTTTAAGGCCTGCTCAGGCGTGACCGTAATGAAACTGTTGAGCTGTCCATCGTGATCTTTGATGCGCTGCAAAAAATGTTCGGTGAGTTGCACTGAGGTAACATCGCCGGATTCAAGCAGGGCGGATAATTCGCTCAATGTTTTTGTGTGGTACATATAATTTCTCTAGTTTATTTTATCTTGCGTAGACTGGCTCGTCAGCGCAGTGGATGTAGCAGGGGTTATTGTTAAAATTTAAGCCTCTGTGTCCCTGTGAAGAAACGAGCGATTACTCAATTACCTGCGGCACAAGATAAAGCCCGTCTTCAGTTTTTGGTGCAATTTTCTGAAAATCTTCCCGCTGATTGGTTTCCAGTACTTCATCAGCTCGCAGACGCTGGGATACATCCATGGGATGAGCCATGGGTTTTACGTTGGAAGTGTTCACCGCATTCATCTGTTCAACCAGATCTAAAATGCTCGACAGGTTGTTGGCGTATTCTTCTATATTTTTTTCATCAATTTCAAGTCGCGCTAAATGCGCAATGCTTTTCACATCATCGGGTCCCAATGACATAGACTTCTCCGCGGTGGTAAATGCCAATATATATGGCACAGGTAACTATTCTGATTTGATGTTTCCAATCACAAAACATTAAATGCGTTAAAAACCGCGCAAAATTAGCATATTATGCGTGTTTAAGCCACTGCTAAGCTTGCCCTATGCGGTGCGCATTGTTAGAGTACCGATAATTTCTATATTAGAGTCTTAATGTTGTACACCAATGTGTATATGCAGGCTTTAAATTATCATACAAAATTATAATGAGTTAATACACGAATGTTTCTTAAACGCTTCCGCGGCATGTTTTCAAATGACCTTTCAATCGACCTTGGCACAGCAAATACGCTGATTTACGCACGGGGTAATGGCATCGTACTAGACGAACCTTCAGTGGTTGCTATTCGACAGGACAGGGGGGGAAGCGGAGCTAAAGCCATTGAGGCATACGGGCATGAAGCCAAGCGCATGCTCGGCCGTACGCCGCAAAATATTACCGCCATTCGGCCGATGCGCGATGGGGTTATTGCGGATTTTCACGTGACCGAAAAAATGTTACAGCACTTTATTCGTAAAGTGCATGAAAGTGCCATGTTACGTCCCAGCCCACGGGTGCTGATTTGTGTGCCCTGTGGTGCTACCCAGGTTGAACGCCGGGCGATTAAAGAATCTGCCGCGGGTGCCGGTGCACGTAAGGTTTATCTGATTGAAGAACCTATGGCTGCCGCTATTGGTGCAGGCATGCCGGTTGATGAGCCGCGGGGCTCGATGGTGCTGGATATTGGTGGGGGTACCTCAGAAGTTGCGGTTATCTCATTAAATGGCATTGTGTATTCTGCATCTGTCCGCATTGGTGGCGATACGTTTGACGAAGGTATTATTTCCTATGTACGTCGTAACTACGGTACTTTAATTGGTGAAGCTACCGCCGAGCGTATTAAGCATCAAATCGGCTCGGCCTATCCCGGCAAAGACCTGCTGGAAATTGAAGTAAAAGGGCGTAATTTGTCTGAAGGTATTCCCCGCAGCTTCACGCTCAATAGTAATGAAATTCTGGAAGCCCTGCAGGAACCCCTGCATGGTATTGTCAGTGCCGTTAAAACCGCACTAGAGCAAACGCCGCCGGAACTGGGTGCTGATGTTGCCGAGCGTGGCATTGTGCTGACTGGTGGTGGCTCTCTGTTGCGCGATTTAGATCGCCTGTTGATGGAAGAAACGGGTCTGCCGGTAATAATGGCGGAAGAGCCATTAACCTGCGTGGCGAGAGGTGGTGGTCGTGTGCTTGAACTTATAGACGAACACGGTGGTGACTTTTTCGCCATAGAATAAAAATATTAAAGCTTATTCCCAATGTGTTGAGAAGTAAGCGTATGTTTCAATCTCCAACTTTAGGCTCAATGCACATTTTATGCAGCCATTATTTCTACAGGGCCCTTCGCTCACATTACGCACCATTTTGCTGGTGATTGTCTCCATTGTTATTATGGTAGCGGATCACCGCTGGCATGCGTTGGAAACCGTGCGCGGTGCGATTGAAAGTTATGTGGTATACCCGTTGCGATATACCATTAATTTGCCATCCCGTCTGGTTGACTGGGGGGATGAGGCGTTAAGCTCCCATGAAGACCTGCTGGAAAATAACCGTAAACTTCAGGAACAACAGCTGCGGGCGCAGGTGAGTTTACAGAAACTCAGCGTGCTCGAAAAAGAAAATGATCGCCTGCGAAAAATGCTCAGCGCTCAGCCCAAGGTAGGTGAAGTGGTGCTGGTGGCGGAAATTCTGGCAATCGATTTAGACCCCTATAAACAGCAGGTGGTGTTGAATAAGGGTCATAATAAAGACGTTTATATCGGCCAGCCAATTATTGATGCCTGGGGAGTCATGGGGCAGGTGGTGCATCTTGGGTTGTTTTCTTCGACCGCATTATTGATTTCTGATCCAAGTCATGCGATTCCGGTGCAGGTGAGTCGTAGTGGTTTGCGGAGTACCGCCTTTGGCACCGGCAATTCTCAGTTGCTTGAGCTGCGCTATATTCCCCACAATGCGGATATTGAAATTGGAGATGTGATTAACACCTCCGGGCTCGGCGGGCGTTTTCCACCTAATTATCCAGTGGGGCGTATTATTTCAATCGAGCGCCCCGCAGGGGAGTCATTTGCAACAATACTGGCGGAGCCAGTGGCGCACCTGGATAGAAGTCGGGAAGTGTTGCTGGTTTGGCATAAGCAGCCAGTAAATGATGTATCTCCAGCAGCGTCACCCGATGTTGATTCAAAGGTAGAGGAGAAGTAGTGGTTTCACAAAACTGTTTTCGCATCGTGATCCCTACCTTAATTGTGGCGCTTATGTTGCAAATGTGGCCTTTGCCGCAATGGCTGGAATATGCTCGCCCCGAGTGGGTTGTGTTGGCTATGATCTACTGGGCGCTGGCGATGCCGGAGAAAGTTGGAGTGACAGTGGCCTGGGTCGTAGGGCTCTTTCTGGACGTGAGTCAGGGGGCTATAATCGGCCAGCATGCGGTGGGGCTGGTGATCATTGTTTTTGTTGTCAGCACTCAATATCAGCGTATTCGAGTGTTTTCTCTGGCTCAGCAAGCTCTGGTTGTCCTGTTGCTGTTGCTGATCAAGCAGCTTCTGGTGTTGTGGGTGAGCGGCATGGTGGGGCAGGCACCAGATATTGGTCTGTATTTCTTGCCCGCCCTAACAGGTGCCATTGTCTGGCCATGGGTTTTTATTGTGCTGCGAGATTTGCGCCGAAGATTTACGATTTCGCGCAGTTTTTAAACCGAGCTTCCCATATAATATCCTCAGGAGTATCCACACGAAATTAGTTTTAATCCACCGGTACCGTTCGTTCACTTGCCCAATGTCTTAACTGGCTGATTTGCTCAGCCATTACCACGGAAAGTGGTCGCGTATTTTTAATTTCCTGTAGCATTATTTCCGTGTTGATCTTTACACCATTTCCGTGGCAGGCATAAATAGCTGATACCACCGCCTGCTCAATTTCCGAGCCAGAGAATCCGTCACTGGCAGAGGCAATCTGATTTAAATTTATTTTTGAGTGTTCGATGTCGCGTTTTTCAAAATGAATTTTAAATATCTGTACACGATTTTTTTCAGCGGGTAAATCAACAAAGAAAATTTCATCCAGCCGGCCTTTGCGAATGAGTTCCGGAGGGAGTGCCTTAATATTATTAGCGGTAGCGACAATAAAAACCCGTGCGGTTTTTTCCGCCATCCAGGTTAACAGTGTGCCGAGTAAGCGGCTGGAGGTGCCCTGATCGTCATTCCCCGCGGCGATGCCTTTTTCCAGTTCATCAACCCACAGTACACATGGCGACATTACCTCGGCGGTGTGTAGTGCCTGACGCAGATTTTTTTCAGTTTCCCCAATGTACTTGTCGTATAGGCGGCCAAAGTCGAGGCGCAGTAACGGCGTGCCCCAAATGCCAGCGACGGCTTTTGCCGCTAGACTCTTGCCGCAGCCCTGCACTCCGAGTAATAAAAGACCTTTTGGGATGTCAGTATGTGTCGCGGATTCTTTTTGCTGGGTGAAAATTGACTGGCGCTGTTTAAGCCAGTTTTTTAATTTTTTCATGCCACCAAGTTCTGAGAACTGTGCGGTTTCAAATTCAAAGGATAGTACGTTATCCTGGTTGAGTAACTGGTATTTTGCCTGCATGACGTCGGGCAGATCTGATTCGGTTATCGCGCCGTCGTCAATAATGGCATTGCGGATTAAACGCTTGGAATCTCGATGGGTCAGGCCGGAGAGGTTTTGAATGAGTCGGTCGAGGGTTTTTCTGTCAGTACGTACACGGCTATTTTCTGAGGTTTGCCAGGCATTGGCTTCGTCGCGAATCATTTTTTCCAGCACCTTGGCCGACGGTAAATTGAGAGAAAAGCTCGACGATAGTGAGCGTAAATTTTCCGGCAAATTCAGCTGATGGCTAAGCAATAGGAGCTTACCTTTATTGCCATCAAACATCATGGCAATTTCTTTTAGCAGGCGAACATTGATAGGGTCGGTTAAATACGGGTCGATATCAAGCAGAATATAAACCCCCTGCAGTGAGGAGGCTTTGATGTGTTTGAGTACATCCTGTGGGTCGGACACATGGCGTTGTGCCTCCAGATTTAAATCCAGGCGTTGCAGGCCATCGGTAATGGTCCATTTGAATGTGGGCAGGTATTTTTTAACACTGGCTCGAATGATTAAATCTAAAGCGCGTTTTTCTTCAAGGGTTTCGATGGTGATGATGGGAATATGCCCATGAATTAACAGTTCCAGGTCACGACTATCCGGCATTGCTTTGTCCGTTATTGTTATTATGTACCACTTATCTTACGTTAATAGTAAAGCTTTTTCTTGAATCTATTGAGCTTGTGCGGCAATCTTGGGAAAAAGTTATTAACAGAAAGTTATTTATGTCATCACTAAAAACGCGTCTGTCTCAAAATGGTTTTACCTCAGCCGAAAGTTATGATCATGGGGTGCAATGTTTTTTGAGTAACCCAACCGAGCTTATTCGCTGTCTGCATATTGATGGTCATTGTGGCCGCCGGCGCACCGCATTTGCTCATGCGCTGGCTAATGCGTTAAAAGCACCGCAAATTATCTATTATGAGTTTGGCAAAGATAAGCCGGTTCCACAGATTGTGCGTATTTTAGAAGGCGAAGAGGTAGTTGAAGAGCCACCGGTGGAGGCGTTGGATAGAGTCCTTACTGAAGCCTGTGCGTTGAGCGAAGCAGAGCAGACGGTGCTGATATTAGACCAACTGCACAAAACCCAGTTTTTAAATCACATACGCTTGTATGAATTCTTGCAAAATGGACGATGGCGTTACAGTGATGTGCAGTTTCAGGCAAACATGCAAAACTTAAACGTGTATATAATTTCTGATGAGCCACTCTATCACTCATTAGTTGGCAGCTCATTTCGTTTGTGGATTGGTGAAAGTAGCCAAATAGGGGCTATTGTGACAGCATCCGACCTGGACCTTGATGAAAAGAGTTGCAACTGGCTGAATCCGCTTCAAACATTATTTTATGAGCTAAATGTCTTTCCAGTGCTCGAGGAATATAAGCGACTGGTTTTTGATATCGAGCAGCATATTCACAGTGAACATCAGTTAAAAGTGTCACTTTTTGGCTGGTTTGAAAATATTGACCGCTCGAAATTAGATAGCGAGTCGATGCAACCCCACCTAAATGCTGTGCTAGAAGCAATACTGCAAGATAAGGGTATAGAGGAAGAAATTGAAATTTCGAGTGATTAAGCCTTAACTTAGGGTATTGTTTAGGGTGGTATGTCTTTTTGGCTAGAGAACTATCCGTTGGTCAGAAAAAGCTGAGCAACTTGTCAAAGTACTTGATTAGTCAGGAAAAAATATCTAAATAGTTAACAAATGATTAAATTAAGTTCTTTTTGTGATCCGATTAACAGCGGTCATTTTCTTCAGGCACTAGACTAGTGTTCATGATTGAGGTATTTGGTGGTAATTTTGATGCAATCTAATGTGCAATTTCAGGAAGAACCTCTTTATAAAAGGGATGTGAGTAGTACGGCAAAACTTTTTAGCATTGATCGTTCAGTTTTCATGACTGAGCGTGTCTGGAAAGACTGTGTAGAGCTTGACGGTATCAACAATAATAGTGTTGATGAGTTGGCGGTTTTGCAGCGTCTCAGGCATGTGCTGTTTATGGCATCCAGTGCCCTGCATGGGCGTGTCGTAGATCTGGAGTGTGAATTTAGTATTCACAGAGTTCCTAATGATGCGGTATCTACAAGGCCTGAACAGACAATGCTTAAGCTTATAGCAAACACTAGCAAGCAAAATCAGCCTCAGATTACAATTAAACATTCCAGTGAGTAGACGACGTAGTAGCTATGTTTACAGACGAAAATATACAACTCAGTTACGATCAGAGCCCTGATCTTCGTGATGTCACGAGCACGGCCCGACTGTTTAATTTCCGGCGTCCTGTTTTTATGTCTACCCAGGTTTGGGAGGACTGTGTTGAGCTCATGGCAGATGAAGGAAATTCATATGATGAGTTAGCTGTCTTACAGCGTTTGCGGCATGTACTGTTTATGGCGGCAAGTGCGCTGCATGGACGGGTGGAAGATCTGGAGTATAATTTTAGAGTTTACCGGGTGTCTAACAATGCCCTGCATGGTCAACGTCAGCCCGAGCCAGTAAATCTCCGTCTCTGTGCTCATAAAGATGAACATAACAGACCTGTGATAACGATTGGTTTTCCGAGTGTGTAAATTATCAGTTTCATGTAGAATACCCTTATGGAAAAAAATTAAAGCAGAATTTAAGTGACTGCTCATGCAGTTATATGAGCTAAAATGGAAATTAAATGAAAAACAAACTCCTTAACCGCTGGTTTGGTCAGGACCAGAGCGGTACGACATCACAGGTAAAACTTCGAGATGGTTTATCAGTTCTTATCGCAGATGATTCTCGAACCCAACTTTTTGCCCTGGAAAAAATGCTACAGGCCGAAGGATTAAAAACCCACACTGCAGAAAATGGTAAGCAGGCAATATTAATGGCAAGACATGTTAAGCCTGATTTGATTCTGATGGATATCGTCATGCCAGAAATCAACGGTTTTCAGGCTACCCGCTATTTATGCCGCCAGCCCGATACTGCACACATCCCAATCATTATTATCAGCGGCTCCAATCAACAGTCGGATAAGACCTGGGGGTTAAAGCTTGGTGCTAAAGATTACATGGATAAGCCAGTCAAAAAAGATGCATTGCTAAAGAAAATTAGTTACTGGACGGCGGAAGTTGGTGTCGATAAATCAATTGCACCTGCAGCGCATAAGGCTGATGAAAAAGCCCAGGAAAAAGCCTGGGGTGAGGCGGTCTAGAGAAGCGCTAATCAAGTTTTATTTACCATTCCTTTATTCAGGGTGATGGTAAGTTTTGCGTATTCCGGTTTTTTTCCTGCATATTTTACGCGGTATAAATTTAACACCTGCCATCTATTAAATATAATACGCGGAAGTTGTCATGACTTTTGACATGGCGCCCATCAGCTTTTTAACCGGCCAGGGGAGCTCGGCTCCACCACCCTCAAGTGCAACTGTTGCATGATGTGCTTCATCGGATTTCATTTGTTGCAGCACCGCTACACTTCGTAAATCATTGTCAGGTAGTTTTTCAAGATGTTCATCGAGATGCCGAATCACCTGATGCTCTGTTTCCGCAACAAATCCCAGGCTCCACTTATCCCCCAGTAGCCCTGCAACCGCGCCGATAGCAAATGAGCCGCAGTACCAGATCGGGTTAAGCAGGCTCTTCTGGCTGGAGAGCTCATGCAGGCGTTGTTCTGTCCAGGCTAGATGATCGTTTTCTTCCAGCGCAGCCCGTTGCATGCTCTCTCGAACCTTATCCAGCCGAGCGGTGAGTGCCTGGCCTTGATAAAGTGCCTGTGCTGAGACTTCTCCAGAGTGATTGACGCGCATTAAGCCTGAAGATAGCTTTCTTTGCGCTTCACTAAACGAGCCCTCAGGTGTGCTGTCGGAAGGATTTTTTCGTTCGGTTGTAAACGGTTTGCCAAAGATTGTACGCAGGGCGTGATCGCTCTGTACAATAAACTGGTCGATGGGGTTGAAGTGGCGCATTTCGCTTTCTCTAAATATTTTATTTCTGATTAAACTGGCGGGCCAGAAAACTAACCGGGTGCATAACTTCTATTGCAGGATTATACGCTGATATGGCGGTTTTGATATGCATGCTGCAACCAATATTATCGCTAATCAGTATGTTTGCTTGCGAGAAATCAAAGCTGGCCAGTTTTCCCTTTAGTAATGCCTTTGCTTGTTGTGGATAGTTTATAGATTGAATACCTCCCGCACCGCAGCAAAGAGACGGGTTGTCGGATTTAATTATCTGTAGCTCCGCAACGCAATTTAACAAATCAAAATTAAGGTCTTTTAATTTAAGCCTGTTTCGGTGGCTGCAGCTTTCATGAAGGGCAATTGCTTTTGTTGGCGGGGAAAACTTTAAGGGATGAAGTTGCAATTGATCAAATATAAAAGTGCGAATGTCGATTAAGCTCAGGTCTTTAATTTGTTGTAACTGTTCGCCACAGGCCGGACTAAAAAATAAAACGCTGCGCGTATTCTGTTTTAATTGAGCCTGGCTTTTACTCAAAAGTTCTCTAGCGGTTTGTTTTTGCCCATTATGTTGGTGCAATGCGCCGCAACAGGTCTGGTTATCTGCAATGTGCACATCGAAGCGCAGCTGGTTGAGCAGGAAAATAGCATCTTCGATACTACGGTGGTCAAAAGCTGTACCGCTACAGCCGGTAAATAAAGATACTTCGCCACGTCGCTGAGTGAGGCTGGAGTATGCCCCGGGGTAAAGTGATCTAAGGCTGGCGGGTGATTGAGCCAGCTCAGTACCTGGTAATTGGCTGACTGAACCCGTTAGCTGAATAAGCTGTTTTATAGCTGGCTTACTGGCAATGATAGCGAGAGCGTTAATGCCGTTGGTTCTGGCCACTTGCCGGAGCGTCATTCTGCTTATAACGGGCTTTTTAATTGATGAGTTGAATTGATCTCTAAACTCATCGATAAGCTTTCCATAAGGCACCCGAGATGGGCAAATGGTTTCGCAGTTCAGGCAGCCGAGGCAGTGATCAATGTGCAGCAGGGCCTTGCGGTCCGGCTGGATGCGTTTCTGTTCGATAGCCTGCATCAGGGCGATACGCCCACGGGGTGATTCAGTTTCGGTTTGATATAGCTGGTATGTGGGGCATTGAGGCAGGCACATGCCACACATAACACATAAGTCAGTTTCGGTGAGTTTGCTGGTGTTATTCATCGCGGCACATCTTATCACTGTATAATGGCTTATTCAGCTGCTTGATATATGAAAGCCATTTCAGGCGAAGTGAAAAATTAATGTTTTACAGGTTTAAAGGGTCGATTTAAGAATGAGTTATTACCAACAGCATGTTTTTTTCTGTACCAATTTAAGGAATGACGGCCGCAAATGTTGCGAACAGGCAGGTGCGAGTCGGTTGCGGGCTTACGCTAAGGCAAAGATAAAGTCACTGGAAAAGTCGGGAAAAGGCCAGGTCAGGATAAATACCGCGGGTTGTCTTGACCGTTGTGGTCAGGGACCAGTGATAGTCGTGTATCCTCAGGAGACCTGGTATCGCTACCAAAATGAAGCGGATATCGATGAAATAATAGAGCAGCACCTGTTGAATGGGCAGGTGGTTAAGCGGTTGTTATTGGAGTAGGTGATGTTTTACTCCCGTTGCTTCGTAGCTTTCGGGAGGGGGAGTACAAAAAACGAACAAAAAGCTTGCAATTTTAAAACAATATATTAGAATATAATTATCTTATGAATTAGCGGATTTTGTTAGTTTCATATTAGTGACTCCTCCATATTCTCCATGATTGAGAATTTTTAAGCGTAGCATCCCCTGCTACGCTTTTTTTTTGCCCTTTTTTGTCGTGAGTAAAGCAATAATCCGGGGGTTGCTGTATTATATCGCACCGGCATAAAAATTATTGCGGTTACGGCTTGTGTCTGCTCTGCTAATTCTGTATTATGTGCCGCCTTTCGTAGAGTACGAACATTTTAGGATTGAACAACATGAAAACATTCAGTGCCAAGCCCGAAACGGTTAAGCGTGACTGGTACGTGGTAGACGCGGACGGTAAAACTCTGGGTCGTATGGCGACTGAAATTGCTCGCCGCCTGCGTGGCAAGCATAAGCCTGAGTACACGCCACACGTGGACACGGGTGACTACATCGTAGTTATCAATGCAGAAAAAGTAAAAGTAACCGGTAACAAAGCAACGGATAAGATGTACTATCGTCACACGGGTTTCCCCGGCGGTATTAAAGAAATCTCATTTGAGAAGCTGATCGATAAGAAGCCAGAAATGGTTATCGAAAAAGCAGTTAAAGGTATGTTACCTAAAAATCCACTGGGACGCGCAATGTACCGTAAGCTAAAGGTTTACGCAGGCCCGGAACATCAACACACAGCTCAGCAGCCACAAGTGCTGGACGTATAAAGTAGAGATATCTCATGGCAGAAACGCAATATTACGCAACAGGTCGACGCAAATCATCAAGCGCTCGAGTATTCATGACTGCAGGCAGTGGTGAATTTAAAGTTAATGGCTTACCCATTGAAAAATACTTCGGTCGCCAAACTGCAATTATGATTGTTAAGCAGCCTTTAGGTGTAGTTGAAATGGACGGTAAGTTTGATTTCAATATCACGGTTAAAGGTGGCGGCGGTACGGGGCAGTCTGGTGCGATTCGTCACGGCATTACCCGTGCACTGATGAAGTATGACGAAAGCATGCGCCCTGCGCTGCGTAAAGCGGGCTTTGTTACACGTGATGCTCGTGAAGTTGAACGTAAGAAAGTGGGTCTGCGTAAAGCACGTCGCGCGACACAGTTCTCAAAACGTTAATTTATTATCTGGCTCTTTAGAGCTAAATATAGTTAATGAAAAAAACCGGCCTATGGCCGGTTTTTTTATGCCTGTAAGTTAAGCAATTAATATTATTGCCTGGGTTTTGTTGATTGTTTTATGGGTAATTTAGAATGTGCGACTATTACTGGATATTAAACTGACATGAAATTCGAGGTTAGAAAAGAGAAATTAAGTATATCGGTAATTTCTTAAGTTGTAGGTAAAATGCATAATAAAGTCTTAACTTCGGTAAAATTGTTTTCTTTTGTCGGGTTTAATTAAGAAGTGATTTGTTGGTGAAAAAATAACCAGGCGGGCTTATTGTATATAGCTACTGTTTTGCAGAGCAATTTGAGCAATCAAGTAATGGCTATTTTATAGGGCAAAAATAAAAAAATTAAATTAGATATGGTTAAAAAATAAAGATTTTTTTTTGAAAAGGTTCAAAGAAATTTTTACAAAAATTTATTTCATTTCAATTAAATATTTTAGGGTAAGCATTAAAACGCTGTATTTATAGCGTAATTAATGAGTCGTTTGTATTAAAAAAGGTTGACTAAGTTCCGTAAATGTATATAAATACACTTGATTTTTTGTTTGACCATTCAAAAAGTTATAGCTATGACAATAAACTACAAATGCAGGAGTCTTGCATAATGAAAAAACGTTTCCTAGTAGCTGCTATGGCAGCAACATTAGTTTCACCTTTAGCCGCTCAAGCGGATGCTACCGT